>Ga0302347_1000047_pt1 | contig 270125 bp, 236 predicted proteins | sample PhyWR1_FD_202178 | JGI IMG/M metagenome (GOLD analysis project Ga0302347, IMG submission 202178) | Leaf surface microbial communities from wheat plants in UC Gill Tract Community Farm, Albany, California, United States - DLSL W.R1 (v2)... | ecosystem: Host-associated > Plants > Phyllosphere >... | reverse complement strand
GAGAACGAGGCATTGTCAGATTCCTTTACTTGTTACTTAACGCGACGGTCGCGAATGATCATCTTAGTCGTACGCTTATTGGTACGAGTTTTGTACCCTTTAGCTTTTTGACCCCATGGGCTTACAGGTTGAATACCTTTGTTACGCCCTTCACCACCACCATGTGGATGGTCAACTGGGTTCATCGCCATACCACGAACGGTAGGACGAACACCACGCCAGCGTGCAGCACCTGCTTTACCAAGTGAACGAAGGTTGCTTTCTGAGTTAGATACTTCACCTAACACAGCGCGACATTCAACGTGTACTTTACGCATTTCGCCTGAACGAAGACGAATGATTGCGTAAGAACCGTCACGACCCAACAACTGAGCAGAAGTACCAGCAGAACGCACTAATTGTGCACCTTTACCGATTTTAAGCTCAATGTTATGTAATGTAGAACCGATAGGCATATTACGAAGCGGTAAGCAGTTACCTGGACGAATTGGAGCATCGTTACCAGATTGTACTTTATCGCCAGCACGTAAGCCTTTAGCAGCAATAATATAACGACGTTCACCGTCAGCATATTTCAATAAAGCAATATGTGATGTACGGTTAGGATCGTATTCAATACGTTCAACTACAGCAGGGATGCCGTCTTTGTTACGTTTGAAGTCAACGATACGGTAGTTTTGTTTATGACCACCACCAACGTGACGAGTTGTAATGTGACCGTTATTATTACGACCACCAGTACGTTTTTTAGCTTCAACCAACGGTGCATAAGGCGCGCCTTTGTGAAGATGATTATGAACCACCTTCTCTACAAAGCGACGTCCTGGAGACGTTGGCTTACATTTTTGAATTGGCATAATTTTCGTCCTTATTCCGCTGTGCTTTCAGCGGTATCGCCCAAGTCAGCCATTTCAACATCTTGGCCAGCTTTCAGGGTGACGTATGCTTTTTTAACATCAGAACGACGTCCTAATGTTTTACCAAAGCGTTTAGTCTTACCTTTAGTGATAGTCGTGTTAACTTTAACAACTTCTACACCAAATAATTGCTCTACTGCTTTTTTGATTTCAAGTTTGTTTGCATCGATAGCAACTTTAAAAACTTGAACACCAGCAGTTTCGCCTAGAACTTGTGCTTTTTCTGAAAAAACAGGCCCTTTTAGGACTTGATAGATACGTTCGTTGTTCATCCGAGTTCTACCTCAATCTTCTTAGCAGCCGCAACAGACATAACAACTTTATCAAACGCGATCAAGCCAACAGGATCGATCCCAGCAGCATCAACCACATCAACGTGTGGAAGGTTACGAGCAGCTAAATATAGATTTTCATCTACAGCTTCAGTAACGATTAATGCGCGAGTAGCGTTCAAGCCGTTTAGTTTTGCAAGCAATTCTTTAGTTTTTGGAGCTTCAACTGCAAACTCTTCAACCAATACAAGACGATCTTGGCGAACAAGTTCAGCTAAGATACATTGCATTGCACCGCGGTACATTTTGCGGTTTACTTTTTGAGACCAATCTTGTGGACGAGCAGCAAAAGTTTTACCACCACCAACCCAGATTGGGCTACGAATAGAACCAGCACGAGCGCGGCCAGTACCTTTTTGACGGAATGGTTTTTTACCACCGCCAGAAACGTCTGCACGTGACTTCTGAGCTTTAGAGCCTTGACGACCACCAGCTAAATAAGCTGTAACAACTTGGTGTACAAGAGCTTCATTAAATTCACGTCCGAAAGCAACTTCAGACAATTCAACAGCAGAGCCGGAAACAGTTTTTAAATTCACGTTATTTCCCCTCAGGCCTTGATCGTAGGACGAACGATAACGTCGCCACCAGTAGCACCAGGAATCGCACCTTTAACAACAAGAACTGAACGTTCTGCGTCGATAGATACAATTTCAAGACCTTGTACAGTTACGCGATCATCACCTAAGTGACCAGGCATTTTTTTGCCTTTAAACACGCGACCAGGAGTCTGGTTTTGACCTGTAGAACCAATTACACGGTGAGATACTGAGTTACCATGTGTAGCATCTTGCGTACGGAAGTTCCAACGCTTAACACCACCCTGGAAGCCTTTACCTTTTGATTGACCAGTAACGTCAACAACTTGACCTACTGCGAACAAATCAACACCGATAGTGCCACCAACTTCACGACCTTCAAGATCAGCTTCTGCAACGCGGAATTCTTTAACTAAACGACCAGCAGCAACACCAGCTTTCGCAAAGTGACCTTTCTGAGCATTTGTTACGCGAGATTCGCGACGTTCACCAGTAGTGATTTGAATCGCTTGATAACCATCAGTTTCAAGCGTTTTGATTTGAGTGATACGGTTAGGATCAACCTCAATCACTGTTACAGGCACAGAAACACCAGCATCTGTAAAGATACGTGTCATACCGCACTTGCGACCGACTAAACCAATAGCCATGTGCATAAACCTCTAAAAAAGCGGCCTAATTAACTTATAGAGCGTTAATTAACCGAAAGCCTTAACCCAATGCGATCTGAACATCAACACCAGCTGCAAGATCCAACTTCATCAACGCATCTACAGTTTTATCTGTAGGTTGAACGATGTCGATCAAACGTTTATATGTGCGGATTTCATATTGGTCACGCGCATCTTTGTTCACGTGTGGTGATGTTAAAACGTTAAAACGTTCGATGCGAGTAGGCATCGGAATTGGACCACACACTTGTGCGCCAGTACGTTTTGCTGTTTCTACGATCTCTTGAGAAGATTGATCAATTAAACGATGATCAAAAGACTTAAGACGGATACGAATTCTCTGGTTAGACATACCAGTTAACTCCAAGCCAAATATATAAAGAATCACCCTTGACGCATCTCACCCCACTAAATAAGGTAAGTGTCAAAGGCAGTGAAAATCACTAAGGTCGTGATCGATGCCACGACTGTAACGATCTGAATGACTTTCTTCGCCATTCACCCCACCATATCGGAGGGTCGCTCATTATAACGATTGTTTAACACTTAAGCAAACTTATTTGGACATTTTTACCTTTTTTTGAGTAATTAATTATAAATAAAGCGCTTATTATTTAAACACCAACTTAAACCCTTAAAACGTAGTCAATCGCATGATTGAGCAACTGATTCCCAATCACATAATCCGTTTGTTGCGATTTTTTTAGCTTCAATAATGATTGACTGTGTACTCCACTAAACACCATATCTTCTTCTTCATGCTCAATGAAGATTTTTAGGCTATGCGGGGTGATTTCTGGATGGAACTGAAACCCCAATACATTTTTACCAATCTGATAAAGTTGGTTGGGACATGCTGGATTCTCCGCCAAACGAATTGCGCCTTTAGGAATATCAAAGGTCTCACTATGCCATTGCATGACATTGACCCGCTCAGGCAATTGGAAATAACCTTCTGGCACATGGTTGCTTTTATTAACCAAGGTCCAGCCAATCTCTTGCACAGTATTACGCCGAACATTGGCACCTAGAGCATTGGCTATCAACTGCCCACCCAAACACAACCCGATTGCGGGCTTTTCCGATGCCAAATAACGGCGAATCCATCGTTTTTCGACCTTTAACCAAGGATAGTTGGCTTCATCATTTACGCTCATTTCCCCACCCATAATGATGAGTAAATCCACATCATTGACATGCGGTAAAGCTTCTATTTCTAATTGTGAATCTGTGGGTAAAGCAAAAAATTCTGTTGCAGTAATTTCTGCGCCCATTGCTTTTAAATACTCATAACAGCTACCAAAGCCTTCACCTGCAATATGCTGAAAATAATGCACTTTAAGTTTTTTCATGTTATCACCTATTCTTGTTGTATCAATTACGCTACAAATCACAAAACATAGTTGGATAAATGCAAAAATGAAGCCAATATCAATTTTATTTATTATTTTTCACAATTTATTGCTTTTCGTCACTGAGCGATTATGTTTTGCTTACTTTAGTCCGGCTATTAACAAAAATTGAGTATTCCTGTGAAACAAAAACCAGTTACTGCTTTAATTCATTCTTCTCGTAAAGCACCACAATATATAAATACAATACAGCCTCCCCTATTTCGTGCGTCAACAATTATATTTGAAAATACCGATGCACTATTTAATCGCCATTGGACAGATCGTTATGACTATAGTTACGGCACACATGGCACGCCGACAACGTTTACCCTAGGTGATCACATTGCCCAAATAGAAGGTGGTGAATATTGCTTGCTTGCGCCCAGTGGTTTATCTGCAATTAATTTGGTCAATTCATGTTTTTTGAGTCATGGAGATGAAGTCTGGGTTGCAGACAATATCTATGGTCCCAACATGGAACATCTACGTCATCTTGAAAAAAGTTATGGCATTATCGTTCAAGTTTATAATCCTATCGATGCAGATACATTCCAACCCAATGAAAATGCCAAACTGATTTGGCTAGAAGCCGCAGGTTCAGTCACACTCGAATTTCCTGATTTGGTGAGTTTAGTCAAAAAAGCCAAAGCAAAAAATATCCTCACAGCTTTGGATAATACCTGGGGCGCTGGCCTAGCGTTTAATGCCTTTGATTTTAGTCATGAACATTTAAGTGTAGATATCAGCGTACATGCCTTAACCAAATACCCAAGTGGTGGTGGCGATATTTTAATGGGATCTGTGGTCACTCAAGATAAAGCTTTACATCATAAGCTGTTCCGTATGCATGCCATTCAAGGTATCGCGATTTCGGGTGATGATGCCGCACAAGTGCAACGTAGCTTGGCCTCAATGCAAATTCGTTATGAGCATCAGTCTCAAAGTGCTTTAAAGATTTTAAATTGGTTAAAGAATCAAAATGCGTTTGCTCAAGTTTTACATCCTGCGGATTCTGACAATATAAGCCACACCTATTGGAACCAGACCTGCCAAACAGGACAAAGTGCTGGTCTTGTTAGTGTTATTTTTAAACCTGAGTTTGATATCAACAAAATCAGAAAGTTTTGTGATCATTTATCTTTATTTAAACTCGGTTTTAGTTGGGGTGGTCCTGTCAGCTTAGTCATGATTTATAATCTGACAGACATGCGTCATTTAGAACGCACACACCTAGAGCAAGGTCTATTGGTTCGTTTCTGTATTGGCTTAGAGCATCCAGACGATTTAATCCAAGATATTCAAAACGCACTTCAAGCCATTCAGGCTTAATACATAATCTCTGGGTCTTTACTATATAAATGATGGCAAGGGCCCTACACTCACCTTTAAACACGATTAAGTGCCGAGATCATTCAGCGAAAAGTACATTTAGCTTTTACTTATTCCCTGTGCATTTCAAGAAACAATCCACACCACCCTACATTCATATTCAACAATAAAAACAGATTTACAACATCATCATTTAATGCAATTTTGTATAACAACAATGATATAAATATTGAGTCAGATGAAGAATATCCAAACTCAAATTAAAGCTATAGGAATAACAATGGGCACACCAATCGTCATCGCAAAAAAAACCTCAGATACAACACAAGATATTGTATTACACTCACAATTTGCTAACCGTCATGGTTTAATTGCAGGTGCCACAGGGACAGGTAAAACCATTACCCTTAAAGTGCTTGCTGAAAGTTTTTCACGGATTGGTGTACCCGTATTTCTTGCCGATGCCAAAGGGGATGTTTCCAGCATAGCCAAAGCAGGTTCAACCAATCCTAAATTTGAAGAACGCATTAAAAGCTTAGGGATAGACAGTGTTCCTTTTGCTGGGTCACCGACTATTTTTTGGGATTTATTTGGTGAGCAAGGACATCCGATCCGTACCACAATCTCTGAAATTGGCCCACTGTTACTTTCGCAAATGCTGAATTTAAATGACACTCAAGAAGGTGTACTTTCAGCGGTGTTCCGTGTTGCAGATGATCAAGGCTTACTGTTAATTGATTTTAAAGATTTAAAAGCCATGCTGACCTATGTCAGTGAAAATGCGGCAGCTTTAAAAGCAGAATACGGCAATCTCTCACCAGCAAGTTTAGGTGCTATTCAGCGTAATCTATTGGCTTTAGGTGATCAAGGCGGTCAACGTTTCTTTGGTGAGCCAAGCCTTGATATTATGGATTTTATCCAAACTGATGCCAATGGACATGGTTATATCAACCTATTGGCTGCGGATAAGCTGATGAACACACCAAAGCTCTATGCAACCTTCCTGCTTTGGATGCTTTCAGAATTATTTGAAAAGCTACCTGAAGTCGGTGACTTAGATAAAACCAAATTGGTATTCTTTTTTGATGAAGCGCATTTGCTCTTTGATAATGCCAGCCCGGCTTTACAAGAAAAAATTCAACAAGTGGTCCGTCTAATTCGCTCTAAAGGTGTCGGAATTTATTTCATCTCACAAAGCCCATTAGATATCCCAGAAAATGTTTTAGGGCAATTGAGCAACCGTGTACAACATGCCTTACGCGCGTTTACCCCTAAAGATCAAAAAGCAGTAAAAACTGCTGCTGATACCTTCCGCGCTAATCCAGAGTTTAAAGTAGATCAAGCAATTACAGAACTGGCTGTTGGTGAAGCGCTTATTAGCTGCCTAGATGAACAAGGTACACCTCAAGTGGTTGAACGAGCGATGGTGATGCCACCCTACTCATCATTTAGCCCAATCACTTTAGATGAACGAAAAGCCTTAATGGCACAAAGTATTGTTGCGGGTGTTTATGACAATGAAGTGGATCGTGATAGCGCTTATGAAATGCTACAACGTAAAGTTTCTGATAGCTCACAACAGCAGGTGGCTTTTGATGCAGTGGCTCAACAAGCCAAGCAATTAGAAGAGCTCACCAAGCAACAACAGACCATCGATAAACAACAAGCCAAAGAGCAAGAACGCTTAGAAAAAGAGGAAGCAAAAGCTGCAGCTGCACGTGCCAAACTGACTCAAGATGTGATCGGAACTTTTGCTAAAAGTGCCGCAAGAACCTTAGGCGGTCCTACAGGGCAAAAACTGGTCCGCGGTTTGTTAGGTTCATTATTTGGTGGGCGTTAATTCGTTTAAACACAAATATGAGGAGCGTTAGCGCTCCTTTTTATTCTCTATTTTATACATTATGTTCTTGCTTATGTTTTTATTCGCTTATCCCACTTATCATCTCCCCTAAACACATCTAAAAACTTATTCAAAAAATTCATCTAAAAAACTTAAAAATAAATTCAATAATTTCAATTAATAAAACTTAAATTAAAAATAAACCATAATTATTTTATGTGTTTTTCTTAAAGGTGTATTGCAAATACACTTTATAAGGTATATTTTAAATACATCTTATAAATGACAGCCAAGAGAGATCAACAATGACTCCGCAGCAAATTGACCTTGTAAAAGCAACAGTTCCTGTTCTTCGCGAAAATGGTGTAGCACTTACCGGTTATTTTTATAACCGCATGCTCGGCAATAATCCCGAATTAAAAGAAACCTTTAACATGGGGCATCAACGTAGTGGTGCACAGGCTCAAGCCTTGGCTGGTGCTGTTTTAGCATATGCTGAAAATATTGAAGACCCTTCTGTACTTTTACCTGTGGTTGAACTGATTGCCCATAAACATGTCAGTCTGAATATTCAAGCACCTGATTACAACATTGTCGGTGAAAACCTATTACATTCGATTAGTGAAGTATTAACTATTTCGATGGAAGATCCATTAATTGACGCATGGGCTGCAGCTTATGGGCAATTGGCCGATCTATTTATCAGCACTGAAAAAGCGATTTATGAACAGCACCAACAAACTCAAGGCAGCTGGTTAGGCTGGCGTAAATTTAAAATCGCTAAAAAAGTGAATGAAAGCGAAGAAATTACCTCTTTCTATCTTGCACCAGTCGATGGTGGTGCATTACCTAAATATGAAGCGGGTCAATATATTTCAGTGCGCGTATTTGTTGAAGCATTAGGCTTAAAACAACCACGTCAATACACACTATCGACAAGTCCACAAGCAGACTATTTACGTATTTCAGTTAAACGTGAAGATGAAAAAGGTGATTTGGCAAGTGGTTGGGTATCAAATACTTTACATGGCTTAGCTGAAGGTTCAGAAATTGAAGTGTCTGCTCCAACAGGTAACTTCTACCTGATTGATAGTAGCAAACGTAATGTCTTCATTAGTGCGGGTGTAGGTTTAACCCCAATGATTGCAATGCTTAACCAATTGGTGACTTTAGACATGCCTCAGCCGGCTAGCTTTATCCATGCATGTCGCAGTAGCCAAGTACATGCGATGAAACAACATATCCAAGAGCAAAAAACTAAATTCCCACGTCTCAGTACATTTACAGCTTATGAGTTCCCACATAGCGGTGATGTTATAGGTGAGGACTATGATGTGGCTGGTCGTTTAGACTTGGCAACGGTTGATACAGCACTACTCCCAGCCAATGCTGATTATTATCTTTGTGGCCCAATACCATTTATGCAACAACAACACCAAGCATTGGTAGCTCGTGGTATTAAACCTGAACAAATTCATAGTGAAGCGTTTGGTACGGGTGGTGCAGGTATCTAAATCTACATCCGTTCTTTATAAGGCTGGTCTATGATAGACTGGCCTTATTTATTTCAGGATGAGATACATCTTTACCCATAGATGAGCAGCCTATATGCAACTAAATAAATTTACGGACTATGCCCTGCGCATCTTAATGTACATCGCGCCTCCAAAAGATGTGCCTTATACGATTGCTGAAATTGCAGAAGATTTACATGTTTCAGAAAATCACTTGGTCAAAATTGTGCATTTTATGGGAAAACAAGGTTGGTTGATTACCACACGAGGTAAAGGCGGTGGTTTGCGCTTAAACCCAGATATCTTAGAATTTCGCTTAGGATATATTGTACGAATTCTCCAACGTGATGCACAAATTGTAGAGTGCAATACGCCACCTTGTGTGCTACGTCCACGCTGTGGCTTAAAGGGTATTTTAGACCAGGCCGTTGAACAGTTTTATCAAAGCCTAGATCACTATACTGTTGCCGATGTTCTCAATGCGCCACCACAACATCCAAAGATCGTAAACTCACCCATTCCCAATCTCAATGTTTAAGTCACAAAAGCTCATCGCCCAGCATCTTAATAGCCAATATTTCAGTTAACACGATCAAAATTCGCTTGAACCTCCGACTTCCTTTATAATGCACTTTGTTTATCCGTTTATTGAAGTTGAAATATGCATCGCAGCAGTGGAAAGTCTAAAAATAGTAAGACCTCAAGCGCCCCTAAACAAAAAATCAGTTATGAAAAAAAGGCTGATCCTGCGATTTCAGAATACTCAACTTCATCTTTGAACTGGTTGCGTAAAGCTGAATTTCTAATGAGTGCGCCTAAACTGAATCTTTGTGTAGAAGATACTGGTTATGAAGTTGCCTTTGCAGGCCGTTCAAATGCAGGAAAATCAAGTGCTATCAATGCATTGACCAATCAAAAGCAATTGGCACGCGCGTCGAAAAGACCAGGCCGTACGCAAATGATTAACTTTTTTAGTTTAGGTAATCCAGATCAACGCCTTGTCGATTTACCAGGTTATGGTTATGCGGCTGTACCTGAAGCAATGAAAATTGTCTGGCAAAAAGAACTTGAGAATTATTTGATTCATCGAAAAAGTTTACAAGGTCTGGTTTTACTCATGGATATTCGCCACCCTTTACAACACTTCGATGTGATGATGTTGGAATGGGCATATTCACGTCACTTGTTTGTGCATGTACTGTTGACTAAATCCGACAAACTCAACCGTGGTCCTGCCAGTAAAGTGTTGTTAGATGTACAACAACAATTGAAGAAAATGAAGTTGAATTTTTCAATACAACTGTTTTCATCACTCAACAAACAAGGTCTAGAAGAACTCGCGTCAATTATGGCAGGTCGCTTAAATTACACCTTAGACAAAACTTTAGATTTTGATATTGATGCAATTCCTGAAGCCACTGAAGATGATTTGGATGATGAGTTCATTGATCAAGACCAAGAATCCGAATTCAATAGTGAAAATATTGATGGAAATGTAGATGAAAATCCACAAGCATAAATAAAAAAGTCTTGTCTAACAAAATTCATCACATATTGATACTGGAATGTCCTAAATTGCTAATAACTATTTAGGACATTTTTTTATACTTGAATAATAAAGTGTGAAATCACCAAAGAAAAATTAGGACACTGTGATGAAGTTACTCGCTAAATTAAAGAACAGTCGGATTGGATCGTCTATTCAGTACCACATCAAACCACGTAAAGTGAAATTTGAATGGCAAGATACCCCTGTCGATTGGATTCCAAATCAGCCATTTGTCAGCTACTTTATCAATGAAATTAACAATATTCTCCCAGCAGGTGAATTTTGGTTTTGCCGTTTATACAATCGTGTTTTACCCAAAATCACAGATGAAAAATTAGCTGAAGATGTTCGTGCATTTATCCGCCAAGAAGCGATGCATGCCCAAGCACATACTTCGGCAAATAAAGAATACTTAACTGTGCGTAATATTGATATTCAACGTAATCTTGAGATTATGGATTTCTTGTTTGGCAAATTACTCGCAGATCAACCACTCGGCTTTAAAGTACCCAAAGTCCTTGATCATCAATGGGATTTGTTCCGCTTAGGTATCGTCGCCACTGTTGAACATATGACTTGTGTCTTGGGTAAATATGCGCTTTATAATAAAAAATGGGCGGAATTGGGTGCAGATCCAAATATGCTTGATTTAGTCAAATGGCATGGTGCCGAAGAGATTGAACACCGTACAGTGGCTTTTGATCTGTATCGTCATTTGGGTGGCGGTTATATTTCCCGTTATTATCAAAGTGTTATCGTGATTGCCGCTGTATTAGGCTTATGGGTTGATGGTGCTGCACATATCATGGGGCAAGACCCACGTTATGCAGATAAAAAACCTGCTTTCTATAAGCCTTGGATTTGGCGTGAATGGGCGAGTATCGCACAATCAGATAATCGCTTAATGCCACATCCATTATGGTTGGTTTCACAGCAATTGGGCTATTTAATGCCTTGGTATGATCCAGTACATGAAGCTAAAACAGAAGATGCGATTGCTTATTTGGATCAATCCCCAGCAGCAAAACGTGCATTGCCTAGAGTTGCAGCATAATAACTATTGAATAGTGATACTGAAATCAAATAAAAAAAGCAGGATTTAGTCCTGCTTTTTTTGGTCAATCTTTTAGAACAAGATTCTAACCATACACTAAGTTGGACTTTCCATATCTTTGGTGTTTCGGTCAACAACCACACTAATCATCATATCCCCTTGTACATTCACTACGGTACGTACAGTATCGAGAATACGGTCAATTGGCAGAAGAATGGCAATTGCCTCCGCTGGCAATCCCACAGATTGTAGCACCATAATCATGGTGACCATGCCCGCACTTGGAATACCTGGTGCGCCCAATGAAGCAATCATCGCAGTCAGACAGACAATCACTTGTTGGGTAATTGATAACTCTAAACCCATTAAATTGGCAATAAAAAGCGCTGCTGCTGCTTCATAAAGTGCTGTTCCATCCATGTTTAACTGAGAACCGAAAGGAATCACAAAACCTGCAATTTGTGGGCGCACGCCTAAATTTTCTTGAGTACACTTTAAACTCAAAGGCATGGTTGCAGAACTTGAACTGGTTGCAAATGCTGTAATTAATGCTGCACGCGTTCCTTTAAAAAAGGTAATCGGATCCATTTTTCCAAAGATCCATAACAACAATGGCAGAACCACGACACCATGAAATATGGTGGTTCCCGTAACAACAATAGCAAACTCAGCAAGACGGCTTAAAATAGAGATGTCTTCTGTTGCAATCAGCTTTGCCATCAACGCAAAAATACCAATCGGCGCAACTTTCATCACCCAACCCACTAACATCATCATGATGTCAAAAAACTGACGTGCCAGTTGTTTGATTGAATTAAAGCGCTCTCCACCATGTACCAGTGCCAAACCCAATAACAAAGCAAACAGCACGACTGCCAAAACATTACCATCACTAAATGCTTTAAATGGATTGATGAGGGTATTTTGAATAAAATTGGTTAAAAATGAGCTAGGTGTCAGTGAATCTGGGCTTTTATGTTGATTCATTGCATCCTGAAACATTGCAATATCCACACCTTGTCCAACATTGAATAGATGTGTTGAGGCTAAACCGAGAATAAGTGCCAATGTCGTTGTGGTTACACAACAAGCCAAGGTTATTTTCCAAACTCGACTGAGTTGACTGCCCGCTTCTAAGTTTGAAACACCCACCAAGATTGAACTAAAAATAAGTGGAACCAAAAGCATTTTCAATAAACCAATAAAAATACTACTGGCGATGCTCAAACCATAAATGCTGGCATCTAAAAATTGAGTATTAGGAAATTGATTTAATAAAAATCCAAATGCCACACCAAGAATGGCTGCAATAAAAATTTGGGTGTTTAAACTCATCTTCGCTGACTATTATAAATATTTACACGTTGAACTATGCCATTGAAGTTATTTAGAATCGAGCATTTTTTTGTCACAAGCTCTGCTAAAAAATAGAAAAGCCATCATAGATGATGGCTGAGTTTCACGATTAGCATATCAATGCAAAAGTATTATTGAGTTTCGATTTCACGTACTCGCATCAAGCCTTCTTGAACTGTACTACACACCAATTCGCCATTTTGCCACATACGACCAAAATTCAGACCACGTGAATTTGCACTGACGGTTGCATCCATATCATAAAGCATCCAATCATCTGCTTTTACTGGTTTATGGAAATAGATCGTATGATCGATACTGGCACATTGTAAACTTGGCGAGAGGTAATTGAGACCATGTGGGCGCAAAGCAGTCATCATCAAGGTATAGTCCGAATAAAACGCAACAATTGCTTGATTTAAGGAGATATCATCCGCCTGCTCTGCGGCTAATGGCTCATGCGTACGCAAGTAATGTGCATAAGACGGTGCTTCAGGTTGTGGTTGAAATGGATTGGTCACATTGATCGGACGAATTTCTACCTGACGTGGACGCATAAACGCAGCGCGAATATTTTCCGGGATAAAACTGATTAAATTTTCTTTAAGCTCTTGCTCTGCTTTTAATTCATCAGGTGCTGGATATTCTGGTTCAGCAATTTGATAATTCAAGCCTTCTTCAGGTGTTGCAAATGATACCATTGCAGAAAAAATGGTACGTCCATGCTGGATTGCACGTACTTGACGACTTAAGAAGCTTTTGCCATCACGTAACCGATCAACCTCATAAATGATTGGGGCATTGATATCACCGCCATATAGGAAGTATGCATGTAAAGAATGCACAGGGCGATCAGCGGTATATGATGCTGCCCGCAGTGCTTGTCCTAAAACTTGCCCACCAAAAACACGCTTACCAACTAAATTTCGACTTTGACCACGAAAAATATGTTCTTCAAGTTTTTCAAGGGTTAAAAGCTCTACAAGCTCTTGGGTTAAAGCATTCATAAGTGACCTTTCTATATACTGAATACTGACTTTATTCCAATGGATAGAACAAAGTATCCATATTTTAGAGATTTAACTCTATTTTGCCATAAGTCCTGAGAGAAACATTAAATTTTCATAAACTGTATTGTCACTTCTCTTGTGCTGATGGATTGTTTAAAATACGTTTTTTAACGATAAAATCTGACAAGCGACCCGCAGTTTGTCAGAAAATGACATACTGTTCTGTGCTTTAATTACAGAAAATATTTTTTATCCGCTTTATTGCGTGATTCACCATTGGCTAGGAGTATTTATGTCCAAGAGTGGCTTTGGTCAAATGTATCGTCGACTTTCGAGTAAAATACTTGACCTTGTGGTAACACCACATGTTCTTGGAGAGGTTCCTACAGAAGCTCAACCTTTAGACCCTTCAACTGAAAATTCTGAGCTCATTCAGCCCACAACTCAAAAGGTTGTCTGCTATGTTCTACAGAATTACTCACGAAGTAACGCTTTAGTTGTTGATGGTGAAACACGTCGTTTGCAGCTTCCTCCTGCACTTGACCCATTAATGATTGGCAATAGTCGCGAAAAAGCTGCGATTTTATTTTTACAACACCAAGATGAAAACAATTATTTTAATCCGCCTACGCATGCTTATCCGCCGCGTTTAGTTAGACTGATTGAATCACTTGATCAAAATGTTGATTTAGATATTGAATTAATCCCTGTCACAGTACTGTGGGGACGTTCACCAGATAAAGAAGACTCTTGGTTTAAACTGTTATTTACCGACACTTGGGCAACCCCAAGTAAAGTTAAACAGTTGATGAACATTGGTTTACATGGTCGACAGTCATTTTTGGAATTCCATGAAGCGCAATCGCTTAGAGCTTTGGTCGATCATGCGAAAATTGCTCATCCCAATATTTCACCAGCCACTTATATTGTCAATCAATTAAATGACTACTTAGATCGTCAGCGTGAGGTCATTCTCGGTCCAGATTTATCTGATCGCCGTAATGTCATGCAATCATTGATTAAAGCCCCTGATGTACAGGATGCAATTCGTAAAGAAAGTATTCGCTCAAAAATCAGCATGATTGATGCTGAACATAAAGCGATTGGTTTTGTAAACGAAATTGCATCCGACTATTCTGCATCGGCTGTACGCTTTGCAGATATGGCTTTGACTCGTCTATGGACACAACTTTATGACGGTGTTGAAGTACATAACTTCAATACTGTGCGCGAGTTAGTCAAAGACTATGAAGTGATTTATACACCTTGTCACCGTAGCCATATCGATTACTTGTTATTGTCTTATGTGATTTATAAACGTGGTTTGATGGTGCCGTATATTGCTGCAGGCGATAACCTTAACATGCCATTTGTCGGTCAATTACTGCGTGGAGGCGGTGCATTCTTTATCCGTCGTTCATTCCGCGGCAATGCACTTTATACATCGGTATTTAAAGAATATTTATTTAGCATCCTGTCTAGAAACACACCTCTTGAATACTTTATTGAAGGCGGTCGTTCTCGAACTGGACGTTTGTTACCCCCGAAAACTGGCATGCTCGCAATGACGGTACATGGTCATTTGCGCGGCCGTGCCAAACCGATTGTCTTTATCCCAACCTATGTCGGTTATGAGCGCTTGATGGAAGGCGCAACTTATGTCGGCGAAATGAATGGTAAGCCAAAAGAAGCTGAATCCATTTGGGGAATCTTGCAAACCCTGAAAAAAATTGAGCGTATTTTTGGTAAAGTGCATGTCAATTTTGGTGAGCCTGTTTTCTTAGATGACTTACTCAAAGCACATGGCGCTGATCAAATCACCATTGAACATAATGATGATCCAATTCCGCAAGAAGTCTCAGATGCAGTAACCAGCTCGGCAAATGCGATTCTGGAAAATATCAACCGTGCTGTGGTGATCAACCCTGTTTCTTTATTGTCACTGATTTTATTGGCAACTCCAAAACACACACTTGATGAAGAAATCTGCATTAAACAGCTTGATACATATCGCAAGTTATTAACTGCAAATCCTTATGACAGCCGCACTCAGGTCACGCCATTATCTGGTAAAGAAATCATTGCCTATGGTATGAAACTGAAATTGATTAAACGTGTCCAGCACGTCCTTGGCGATATTATTGCCATTGAAGATAATCAAGCCATTTTACTGACTTACTTCCGCAATAACATTTTGCATGCCTTTGTTTTACCGTCGCTGGTCGCAGCATTGGTCGAACATAATGGCAAGATCAGTAAGTCTGATTTACTTAATGTGATTCGTACCCTTTATCCATTCTTAAAAGCAGAGTTGTTCTTAAAATGGAAAGATAGTGAAATCAAGGCTCAAGTGACTGAATATGTCGATGCTTTGGCTCAAGCGAATTTAATTTTTGTCGATGATGAAGATTTTATTTTCAGCCCTGCGCCAAACTCAGAAGACCATAATCAATTGGCTGTTTTAGCTGCTCCAGTACGTCAAAGTCTTGAACGTTATTACATGACGCTGGCTTTAATTACTCAACGTGGCTCTGGAAATATCTCGATTCGCCAAGTTGAAGAATTAAGTCACTTGGTTGGACAACGTTTATCTGTATTGTATGAGTTCAACTCACCTGAGTTCTTTGATAAAGCGTTATTCCAAAGTTTTATGAAAGTCTTAACTGAACAAGGCTATATCAAAACCAATGAAGACCATGCCATTGTTTTTGATGAGCAGTTTAGAAATGTTGCGCAATATGCCAATTTGGTGCTTGATGATGTAACTTTGCAAATGCTTCACCATATCACCTCATTTACAGATGAGGAGTTAAAAGAAGCTTTAGATGCTTTAGCCGCTCAACAAGCCAAGAAGCGTTTAAAACGGAAGAAAAAATAAAAGCTTTAAAGTGCCTTTTTCCTTTGGGAGAAGGCTGGGATGATTACCTCTCCCTAACCCTCTCCTGCAAGGAGAGGGAACTTCTCAAGTCCTCTATAATAAACAATACTGAACCAACCCATTTTAATATCTAACAATTTTTTAGTTCATTTACAAACTTATCTAAAACGTAAAATGATCCTTAAAAATAGCTAGTATATTTTAAGGTTTAAATTCTTCTGATAATCAAGATAACAGTTTTGATGTACCCACTTAAATTCTGTTGCAAGCATCCTCTCCGCAAAAATTTGCTTCCCTGTTTGATTGGAACTTTCCAAAACCAAGTGCGATAAATTCAACTGTTGTTGGAACCATAAAATTATTTCATGCAATGGTAGCGGTTGATTATTTGTACAAATATATGATTTTTCTGGATGTTCCACGTGAAGCAAATGCGCTAAGAAATCTGCAAGGTCATCTATATGGATTCGATTTGACCAATGAATATTGGGATAGCTATGTGTGGTTTCTGCAAGTTTAACCATACGAGCAACGGATGCGCCATAAATCCCAGTTGGGCGCACAATCACACATTGAGATGCATAAGCCTGTTGCCATCGCTGCTCCATTTCCAATAACAACTGACCCTGTTGATCACTAGGAATAGGCGTTGACTCATCATCAATACGTTCACCACGGTTTTCCCCATAAACACGTGTCGATGAAACCACAATAATTCGTTTGAGCGGATGGTCTTTTAAAGCCCTCACAATCGGCTGCACCGAGTCGACATAGGTTTGTTGATAATTTTCGATAGCACTTAGCGGAGAATTTCGAGATGGTGCGAGCAATACATACACCACATCGACAGGCTGAATTTGCGCTAAATCGAGTTGTTGAATGTCTTGAATCAAATGTTGTGCGAAATCATCATCTTTCGCACTTCGGCTAACTGTGGTAATTTGGTGATCTTGCTGAAATAATTGTTTGGCAACACGTTGCGATGTTTTACCATAACCAATAAATAGAATATGCATTACACGACCTATTCTTTGAAACCGATTTTCAAAATCAATCAAACTTAAGTTGAGGGGACATGGCTGCCGTCCATCAATTGCAAGGGGTTGGCAATGCCGCCGCTGCTTTACTTGAAAAACTAAATATTTTCACCACAGATGATTTGCTGTTTCATTTGCCACGTGATTATGAAGATCGTAGCACGATCATTCCCATGAACCAATTACAAGTCGGTCGTAGTTATCTCATGGAAGGCGTGGTCAGATCAATCGATATGCCACCTGGTAAACGCAAATCGATGGCGATTTTATTGCAAGATGATTTTGGCAAGGTTACCTTACGCTTTTATCATATCTATAAAGCACTCACAGATCGTGCTAAAGCGGGTAATCGTTTAAGAATCTTTGGGGAAGTCCGTGTTGGCGCTCGTGGCCTTGAACTTTACCATCCTGAGATCCAGTTAATTACTGAACATACAGCGCTCCCTAAAACGCAACTGACAGCAATTTACCCTGCCACCGAAGGCTTAACCCAACCCAAATTACGTGAATACGTTAAGCAAGCTTTAAATCAGCACGCTGATGCTTTACCTGAGTTATTACCTGAAAAGTTCACCAATGGTTACGCGCTTAAACAGGCGCTGGAGTATATTCACCACCCTCCTGTAAATGCCAATATGCTACAACTTTCACAAGGCTCTCACCCTGCTCAACAACGTTTAATTTTTGAAGAATTAGTTGCACATCAAATCAGCCTATTAACCCGACGTGCTTATATTCAACAAATTGCAGCGCCAGCATTTTCAACCAGTAAAAAGTTTGCAAAAGCTTTATTGGCAAGCTTACCTTTTGAAATGACCAATGCACAAAAACGTGTATCAAACGAAATTGCCAAAGATTTAAAACAAAACAAACCCATGTTGCGACTGGTTCAGGGCGATGTAGGTGCAGGTAAAACATTGGTTGCAGGTGTTGCGGCTTGTCATATTTTGGAAGAAGGCTGGCAAGTGGCGCTGATGGCACCGACTGAGATTTTAGCTGAACAGCACTATATCAATTTTAAGAAATGGTTCGAGCCACTCGGTTTAAATGTGTCATGGCTTTCAGGCAAACAAAAAGGCAAGGCACGCGCTGCGGCTGAACAAACCATTAAGGATGGAACTGCCAATCTTGTGGTGGGTACTCATGCTTTATTTCAGGACAATGTTGAATTTTCCAAACTTGGTCTCGTGATTATTGATGAACAACATCGTTTCGGGGTAGATCAACGTCTAGCTTTACGTAATAAAGGCGTGGATAACACCACGCCACACCAATTGGTCATGACAGCAACACCAATCCCTCGCACACTGGCAATGTCTGCCTATGGTGACCTAGATACCTCAGTGATTGATGAATTGCCTCCTGGACGCACTCCCATTCAAACAGTCACGATTCCACTTGATAGACGCGAAGAAGTGCTAAATCGTATCACCACCAACTGTGCTGAGGGTAAACAGGCGTATTGGGTCTGTACACTGGTCGAACAATCAGAAACTCTCGATGCTCAAGCCGCAGAAGCCACCTATCAAGAGATTAAAGATCGCTTTCCACAGATTAATATTGGTTTAGTCCATGGAAAAATGAAAGCCGATGAGAAGCAACTGGTCATGCAACAATTCAAAGACAATGAATTGCAACTGCTGATTGCAACGACAGTGATTGAAGTCGGGGTCGATGTTCCAAACGCTTCCATTATGGTGATTGAAAATGCTGAACGCTTAGGCCTGTCTCAGTTGCATCAGTTACGTGGTCGTGTCGGTCGTGGTGCAACCGCAAGTTTCTGCGCCCTACTCTATAAACATCCTTTATCACAAAATGGCCAAGAACGTTTACGCATCATGCGTGAAACCAATGACGGTTTTATCATTGCAGAAAAAGACTTAGAAATCCGAGGGCCAGGTGAATTACTGGGCACCAAGCAAACAGGAGATTTGGGTTTCCGTGTCGCCAAGCTAGAACGAGATGATCATTTACTTAATCAAGCACATTATGTTGCCAGTCAAGTACTAAAAGATGATCCAGAAAATGCTGAAGCTTTATTAAAACGCTGGTTACCTGAAGCACCGAGATATGCCTATGTCTAAACATTTATTTAGAATATCCATGCATAGACATCATAGCGCAGATATTTGATTCATTCAGTCTAACGACGCTTATCAAAATCTATGCCCACAAATGATGACATGGAGGTTGTCATAACATGGTGATATGAAGCTTAATAAAAATCTGCTATTGATCTATTCAGCACACTATGCGAAATTAATCCCAAATAAAAAATAGAACAGAGCATGCTCCAATTTATCAATCAACTTCTCCATAAAAGCGTACAAAGCCTCTCCCCTTGCCTCCTTTGTGGAATAGACCGACAACAACAGCATTCCCTTTGTAACACGTGTTGGAACGGACTTCCTTGGTATAAGCAGCATATAGAACGGCATCAACACCAGATTCTTTGTGCTCACCGTTACGACTTCCCAATTGATCGCATCATCCAAGTCTATAAATATGAAAAACAACTGCAATATCAGACACTATTGGCACAAAGTTTATTAAATTTAAACCTACCTAAAATTCAAGCCATTGTCCCTATGCCAATTTCTACTGCTCGTTTAAAAGAACGCGGCTACAATCAAATGCTGATTATTGCCAAAATCATGGCAAGGCAATTAAATATCCCGGTATGGCAACCCGTGATTCGAGAGGCGCAACACTCACAAAAAGGTTTAAGTAGAATTGAGCGCTTAGAAAATATTGAATATCAATTTAAAATGATCAAAACAGAAAAAAGAAAATATAAAAAAGTACTGATTATTGACGATGTCGTGACCACAGGCAGTTCAATTCATGCTTTAACCCATGCGTTAGAAAACTTAGGCTGCCAGCAGATTTATAGTGTCTGTATTGCCGCAGCTCAATAAATTTTCCTCATCGTTCAGCGATACATGCATTGTGAAGCAAACATAGCAAAAATTATGAATGGATTAAATTTGCTTTACACCATGGGATCACGATCTCTTTGGTTAATGGTGCTAAAAGCGTTTGCGCATCATCCAAATCAATCCACTTCATTTCAGCAATTTCTGCATTGATTTTTGGTGTTTGCTCTAGGCCAACTAAATAGAGATAACTCACCAATTGAAAGTCTGCTTCATTGGCCGCTTTTGTTTCAAAACGCCCAATAAACTGAGTAATCTCGGCTTGAACACTAATTTCTTCTAAAATCTCACGCAACATGGTCTGCTCAGGTGGTTCATTGGGTTCTAGCTTTCCACCAACCTGCATAAAAAATTGTGTATTTTGCTTTCTCACCAAAAGCAATTGATTTTTATCATTCAAAATCACAGCTGCCGCGACAGTAATTACATTCATAAGATTTTAAAATAGAATAAAAACACAATATATTGTGACAGCAATAAATTTAAAAACAATATATTGTGTTTTAGTTTTTAACCAAATGTGCGATCTGCTTGATCTAATTTAACCAATTCTTCACGCTCTTTTACACCCCATTTTGGTTCTGGTGCTTGATAGTGACTAAACTGGGTTAGAATTTCTTCGATCGAAGCAGAATCAATCAACTGATCTGTAAAACGCGCTTTAGAAAAACCTTTGTCTGTCGTGAGTTGAATAAATTTCAATAAATCATCATAAAAACCTTCAACATTTAAAAATGCACAAGGTTTTAAATGAATTCCCAATTGTGCCCACGTCCATTGCTCAAAAATCTCTTCAATGGTTCCTGCACCACCAGGCAATGCAATGAAGCCATCGGAAAGTTCAGACATTTTTGTTTTACGTTCATGCATATTTTTAACAATATACAACTCAGTCAAATCTGGATGGGCCAATTCACGATCGACCAAACCCTGAGGGATCACACCAATCACTTTGCCTCCAGCTGCCAAAGCACTGTCAGCAACGATGCCCATTAAGCCTGAACGACCACCACCATAGACCAAAGTTTTCCCTTGCTTGGCGATTGTTTCACCAGTCAGCTCTGCTACATCAGCAAAAATTTGATCCGTACCTAATGATGAACCACAAAAAATAGCAATAGAATTCATAAATTTAACCTAACTTTAATTTTGTCATGCTAAAAATGCAGACGGCCAATCAAGATTTTTTTTACAAAACAGCAATGTAATGAGTGTTTTTCCTAAAATCCTTGTCTAAAATACACACATCAAATTGACACCACACTGCGCAAGGGAGAAAAGACATAATGCTTGAAGCCTTTTACGCCACTGAGCGCGGTAGCTTAGAAGATGCAACAATTAATGGTGGATTCGACCTACATCCTGAATTGGTATGGGTTGACCTCATTGCACCTTCACAAGAAGAACAAGAATGGGTTTTAGATGCTTATCAGCAAAATTTACCAACTCTTAAATCTTTAGAAGACATTTCATCCTCTGCACGATTCTACCGTGATGATGATGGGATTCTACATATCAGTACTTATTTTTTAACAAAAAATAAAAATTACCAAGTTGAAGGCGATCCCGAAGATACTTCAAACATGCTTGCCAATGTGCAGACAGTTGCGTTCATTTTGCATAAAGACCGCTTATTTACCTTGCGTGGTGAAAAACTGGTTGCCTTTCGTGCCTTTCGCGCACGCGCACGCCGTAATGACTATGAAATTGAATACAAAGATCCGACATGGATTCTTTTAGGCTTATTAGAAGCAAAACTGGATGAGCTTGCGGATATCTTGGAAGATATCCACAAAGACTTAGAGTTATATTCCACAGAAGTCCTCAACGTCCGTCATCGTGAAATGATTTTAGACTTAGATGACATGATTACTCGTCTAGCACAAAAGGAAGATATGCTTGGAAAAGCGCAACTTTGTCTGATTGACTTACGTCGTGTTTTGACCTTTTTGTCTCGTCCTCGCGCATTGGGGAGCCATATCTATGATGCAGATATTCGAGAGTTAAGTGAAGATGTACGTTCCCTTGTAGAACATGACGCGTTCTTGTTCCAAAAAGTACGATTCTTGCTTGATACCACCTCTGGATTTATTAACACTGAACAGAACGATACCATTCGTCGCTTCTCCATCTTACCCAGTATGCTTGCGCCACCGATGTTGATTGCCAGTATTTATGGGATGAACACTGAGATTCTGCCTTTTGCCCATGGTCACTGGAGCTTTTATGTGGTGATTACCATCTTAATTGCTTTCTTTGTAGGGCCTTTGGCTTACTTTAGATGGAAGAAATGGATTTAAATACTCCATTCCCCTTATTGGATTGAGTTGAGATTTAGCACTGCTCAAGGCAGAAAAGAAAATGAGTCAATAAAAAAGCACCTTTAGGTGCTTTTTTACATCAATCTTGCATACGCTAAATTAATTTCAAGTCATCTTGCAAATGGCAAGCTTGAATAATTTTCATCATCTTTTCAGGCACTGCTTTAAACTGTAACCCCTGAAGATTTGGGGTTTGACGTAACCACTGTACAAACACAGATAAAGCAAGGGTACTGCCATGTTCAAGCTGTGATAGATTCACAGTTATTGGAAAATTTTTCTCATTTTGAATCACTTTCAAACCATTTAAATAATAGCTTTCAGCATTCTCATAAGCAATTTTACCGCTAACATATAATTCCTGATTTTTAAATTCAATCACTCGCTTGCACCTATCTATGTTATGAGCTTACTTCTTAACAGCAGCGTCTGCATCAGGCTTGAATGTTGCAATTGCTTTATCAATATTACCGCCGTTACGTTGCACGTTCGCAGCAAATTGGTTACGGAATTGCAAACCTAGATCGATACCAGACACATTCAAATTACGTACTTTCCATTGGCTGCCTGCATCAGACAACTGGAAAGATACAGGGATCTTTTCGCCATTGTTATTGAAGTCTAAAGTAACGACAGGAAACTTGCTGTTGGTTGCCTTATACGGACGCATTGAATACGATTGATTTGAATACTTCGCAAATGCGCTACCATAATTCTCAATCAAAGTATTACGGAAGTTTTGTTCAAATTGCGCACGTTGAGCTGGGGTACTGCTATTTGCATAAGTTCCCATCACAATACGTGTAAACGCTTGACCATCGACATAAGGATCAAGGTTTTGGCGAACAATCGCTTTCACAGTAGCAGGGTTTTGCAATTTACCTTGATCTGCTTTTAAGCGCGAAATCAGGCCATCAGCAACACGTTTAACAAATGCTGGTGGCGCTTCTGCTGGAGCAGCTTGAGCCGCAGTCGCCACCATAGTTGCCAAAATAGTTGCAGTAAAAGTTTGTTTTAACAGCATGTTCATTTTCAATAACTCCTCTAATGCCTATTCAACAAATGAAGTTTGAGCATCAGTTGTTTCAGTGGATGCAGATGCATCTTTAGCTTCCGATGCGCCAGTTGATGATTTTCCTGCACCACCCGTAATAAATTTGGTAATCAAATCTTCTAGATCCATCGTACCTTGGGTATTTTCAATGCTTTCACCACGTTTAATGTAGTTAATGCCGCCACCTGGTACGATTTTCAAATATTTTTCGCCTAAAAGACCATTGGTTGCGACCATTATGTAAGCATCTTCATCAATATTTGTGATGGATTTCATGTTACCTAACAGTTGCTTTTCCATTTCTTTTTGTTTCTCAGGTGTTGCAGCCTGATAATCAGCACTGTAATGTAAATCACCTAGCGCATTTTCTTTTACTTTTTTCAACTGTTCCGCATTGAAGGTGGTCAATGAACCATCCAAATCGAATTTAACCGTTGCATGACGTGTCACCGGATCAAGTGTAATTGCATCAACTTGTCCAATTTTAACACCGCTCATGGTCACTTTGGCACGCGGTTTTAAACCATTTACATTGTCGAATGTTGCAGTCATTTCATAACTGTCTTTTAAGTTTGTACCGACCAAACCACTCACTTTCATGGCTAAAAAGAATAGAGCAAGACCAAAAATGATGACAAAAATACCGACGGTCAGCTCACTAGCACGTGATTTCATTAAACACCTCCGAACATGACCGCAGTCAACACGAAATCAAAACCTAAAACACATAACGATGAATACACAACAGTACGTGTCGTAGATGTTGCGATACCTTCAGATGTTGGTTCACAAGCATAACCTTGATACACCGCAATCCAAGTACAAATTAAAGCGAATACTAAACTTTTAATGATGGTTCCGTTAAACACATCTTTCATAAACTGAGTGCTACTCAGAATACCACTCCAGTACGAGCCTTCGTCTGCGCCGAGAAAATCCACACCGACCATTTTGCCACCCATAATACCAATCGCAGCAAAGATCACAGACAGCATCGGTAAACTGACAATACCGGCCCATAAACGTGGAGAAATCACACGCTTTAACGGATCAACACCAATCATTTCCATACTGGATAATTGTTCAGTTGCCTTCATTAGACCAATTTCAGCAGTCAAAGCAGAGCCAGCACGACCAGCAAAAAGCAAGGCAGCCACAACAGGCGCAAGTTCACGCAACAAGGTTAAAGCCACAGCCGCGCCCAACATGGCTTCACTACCAAAAGTGACCAAGATGTTATACATCTGCAAACCGAGTACTGCACCGATGAACAGCCCAGATACCGCAATGATCAATAAAGACAGTACGCCTACTCGATACATCTGATAAATGAAAAGTTTTACACCAAGTATTGTTGGCAAAGAGAATAAAATGCGCAACAACATGAGCATTGCAACACCAATGCCCTGAACACGTTCTAGAACGCGTCTACCCAATAAGGCAATAGCATTCATGAACTAACCTCATTACTTAAATAGGCTTGATGACTAAATTGATAATCAACAGGACCTTCAACCGAACCTGTTAAGAATTGCTGTACAAATGGAGAAGCGTGTTGTTGCAATTGCTCAGGTGTCCCCTCGCCTTGCACCTTACCTTCAGCCACAACATAAATATAGTCAGCAATTGATAATGTTTCATCAACATCATGTGAAACAATAATTGTTGTTAGATCTAAAGCGTCACGTAATGATCGAATTAATCGGGTCAAAACCCCCATCACGATCGGATCTTGCCCAGCAAAAGGTTCGTCATACATAATCAAATCTGGGTCAAGCGCAATCGCACGAGCAAGCGCCACGCGTCGATTCATCCCGCCAGAAAGTTCTGCGGGCATCAACTTTTCAGCACCACGCAAACCAACCGACTCTAATTTTAGTGCCACTAACTCAGCAATTAAATTTTCTGGTAATTTTGTATGTGCGCGAATTGGAAAAGCAACATTTTCATAGACGGTCATGTCGGTAAATAACGCACCACTCTGAAATAACATCCCCATACGTGCACGTGCAGCAAAAAGCTCATTACGTGACATCGAAGCAATGTTTTTCCCATCAAGTCGTACTTCACCATCATCTGGGCTAAGCTGACCACCGATGAGCCGTAACAAGGTTGTTTTACCTGTTCCAGATGGTCCCATGATTGCGGTAATCTGCCCACGACGAATCTGCAAACTCACATTATCGTAGATAACGCGTTCACCTCGGTTAAAACTTAAATTTTTGACTTCAATTAAAGCTTCAGCTTCGGAATGACTGTGTTTATTCATAGCTGAACTTTTTCCTGCATTTATCAGCCCACATACTATACTCTTAAATATCTATATGTTTTGTAATTAAAAGATAATAAAAAATCATAAAGAATATTCATCTTTATAAACAATGTTTGTTGGACTATTTTTTAGTTTTTTACTTTTAAATTTTATTTAATGAGCAAATAGATTATCTAAAAAGCAGGCTATAAAAAAAGTACCCAACATTTGAGATTAATAAAAGTGAGAACATATATAACATAATTACCTCAAAGAAATCATCAACTTTATTAGATTCAATTTTTCATAAGTTAAGTCTAACTGTTTTATTAAATAAATTGAACTATGTCACACTTTATTCTACCAAATACTTTTCAACTTGCAATAAAAAACCAGCCTGAAGGCTGGTTTTTTATTAAAAATATCTAATTAATCGTTGAATTTGCGACGCGGACGGTCTGCATTGAATTCACGTTTTGGACGATCTTCACCCCCAAATTCACGCTTAGGACGATCATCACCGCCAAACGCACGTTTAGGACGATCTGAATTAAATTCACGCTTCGGACGGTCTTCACCACCGAATGAACGCTTAGGACGATCATCACCGAAAGAACGTTGTGGACGGTCACCGAAACCACCTTCACGACGTGGTGGACGATCACCAAAATCACGCTTAGGACGATCAGCAAAACTGCCTTCACGACGTGGTTTGTAATCTACGCTGTTACCACGGTTGTCATCATTCGAGTTAAAACGAGGTTTATCGTTAAAACCGCCTTCACGACGTGGACGATCAGAGTTGAAATCACGCTTAGGACGATCTTCACCACCGAATGAACGTTGTGGACGGTCACCGAAGCCACCTTCACGACGTGGTGGACGATCACCAAAATCACGCTTAGGACGATCTTCGCCACCGAATGAACGTTGTGGACGATCACCGAAACCACCTTCACGGCGTGGTGGACGATCACCAAAATCACGCTTAGGACGATCATCACCATAAGATGGACGATCACCACGTGGTTTGTCATCGAAGCTACGACGTGGACGATCATCACCGCCTTCACGACGTTTGAAGTTTGATTCACCTTCAAAACGACGACCACCGCCGAAACCGCCACGACCGCCTTCACGACGACCGCCACCGTTACTACGACCACGACCGCCACCATCACGACTACCGCGAGCTGGAGGTGGAGATGGCTCTAGACCTTCGATTTCAGAAACACTTAAACGCGCTTCTAAATAATCTTCTAAAGCACGGATTTTACCGCGTTCACGGTAAGTTGCTAAAGTGATTGCTTTACCAGTACGACCCGCACGGCCTGTACGACCAATACGATGCACATAATCTTCATTCTTCATTGGAAGACCGAAGTTAATTACGTGAGAGATTGTTGGTACATCAAGACCACGAGCAGCTACGTCTGTAGCAACAAGAATTTTTGCACGACCTTCACGGATACTGCGTAAACGACGGTTACGTACAGTTTGTGGCATAGCACCATGAAGCGCAACAACTGAAAGACCAGCTTCTGCAAGCTCTTCAGCAAGCATATCTGTATCTTCTTGAGTTGAAGCAAATACAACTGCTTGATCTACGTCTTCTTCATTTAACCAATGCGTAAGCAATTTTTTCTTATGCTCAAAGCCATCAGTCCAATGTAAAGTTTGGGTAATATCAGTATTTGTAGAATGACCTGTTTCAATTGCAATACGTTCAGGTTCGTTCATCATGCGTTCAGCAAGATTAATGATACGTGGTGCAAATGTTGCAGAGAACATTAATGTTTGTTTACGATTTAAAGCTAAATCGCTGATTGCTTCTAGGTCTTCAGAGAAACCTAAGTCAAGCATACGGTCAGCTTCATCGACGATTAAAGCATCAACTAAATCAAGTTTAATTTGACGACGGTTTACAAGATCAAGTAAACGACCTGGAGTCGCAACAACAACTTGTGCACCTTTTAATTGTTGGATTTGCTTACCAAAAGGCATACCACCCATGATTGCTGCAACACGTACACCTTTCATATGGCGTACAAATGCAATCGCATCTTGACATACTTGTTGTGCAAGTTCACGAGTAGGTGAAATCACCAAGATATTTGGTTGAGTTACTGCTTTCATACGATCTTTAAATGGTACAAAAGTATCTTGACCAGCTAAAGCGTTTAACGTAGGGAGTAAGAATGCAGCAGTTTTACCAGAACCAGTTTGGCTTGATACTAGAAGGTCTTTTCCTTCTAAAGCCGCTGGAATAGATAGTTCTTGAACAGGAGTCGGCGTAGTAAAACCAAGACTCTCGAGTGCTTTCTGTAGCGACTCGTCTAATGAAAATTCAGCAAAAGTTTTGCTCATAGAGATATTCACCCTAATGTGGGTGCTCCATTAATATATGGTCTGATGGACATCGGCAAAAAGCGGCACAGCAATAATCGCTGAAAATATAGAATCAGCGGCGATCCGAGAACGACGATGCGTATAACGCACATTTGATAACAGCCGCAACCTGAAGGAATCGCTTAAGCGATTGGGTGGGGCGCGAAATATTGTCCTCTCTTTGGACCGGACGCGCATACACAATATAGAAGAGAAATGTTCAGGTAATGAACGAAATTTAGTGCGTGCGCAGAGTATAGCAGAATTTATAATAATGTCACGAAGTTTTATTGTTTTTTCCTGTATTGTATTAAGTCATTCATTATCTTCAGGAATTAAATAAAAAACTTGATCTACAGCTAAACTTTCATCCTCAAGAATATCTGCTACAGCCCCCCTAAACACTCAACGGTAAACTCGCTTAGAATAATCGTATTGGTTTGCCAATGATATGTGCTCTTAACTTCCCCCAATAAGTTGTATTATTTTTATATCAGTACTATTCGCTAGGTCTTGCAATCACCAATGTTTAAACGACGATATTTAGTATTAATAGTATCACATTAAATCGCAACCCATAAAAAAAGCCCTCATAACGATGAAGGCTTTTTAAAACTCAATCTACACAAGTATAAATTACTTCGCAGCTTCACCCCAAGCAGGAACAACAGCTTGCATCAATGGTTTTAACATTTTCATAGAACACGCGATCACTTGACCATTTTCCATAGAATCTGAACCACCACGAGCATCAACGACTGTACCACCCGCTTCTTTCACCATAAGCTCGCCTGCTGCGATATCCCAAGGTTTTAAACCGAGTTCAAAATAACCATCTAAACGACCAGCTGCAACATAAGCCAAGTCCAATGCAGCAGAACCCGCACGACGATATTGTGCGCCAGCTTCAGTTACATTTAATAATGATTCAAAATGGTTTTTCGCATAAGAAACAATCTCACCATTACGTTTAGCGCGGTAAGCATGACCTACACCCATAAAGGTATTTTCAAGACTGTCTTTAACATTCACACGAATACGACGTTGATTCAACATTGCACCACGACCACGGCTTGCAGAGAATAGCTCATCTTTCACAGGGTCATAAATAACACCGTGTTGAGTTACACCTTTATGTTGAACTGCAATAGATACACAGAAATGTGGGAAAGCATTGATAAAGTTTAAAGTACCATCAAGAGGATCAATCACCCAACACCAATCGGCATCGTGACCTTTACCTTCTTGTAGTCCAAACTCTTCACCAAGGAAGCTGTGATTTTTATAACTTTTACGAAGCGTATCAATAGTCAACTGCTCGATATAACGATCTACACGAGTTACTGGACCATCAATACCTTTTTCTTCGACTTGTAGATCGAGTTTATGACGATTTTGATGCGCTTTTAAAAGCTCTTGACCAACTAACTGAGCCGCACGCGCAGCCATCACCACCATAGGTTCCATTGAACACCCACTACAAATTTGAAGATACTGATAAAGAATAATGCATAAAAGCGCCGACATTTTAGCAAATATCGGCGCTTTTTGGGAAATTTTGTTGCTAAAATTTTACAATTTTAACTTTTACATGAGGTTAAACGTGTTGTACCAGCTTTAACCAAGCCTGTTCAATCGAGTTTTGAATACCTTTTACATCTAAACCACAGTCTTGGAGCATTTCAGAATGGCTTGCTTGTGCGAGGAATTCATCAGGTAAACCTAGGTTTAAAATTGGCTTTACAATTTGTGCCTGTGCCAAGAACTCATTGACCGCACTACCCGCACCCGCCATCACCGCATGTTCTTCAACAGTTACAAATAAGTGAGTTTTGTCTGCCAAATCACGAATAATCTGTTCATCCAATGGTTTCACAAAACGCATATTGATCACACGAATTGCAATATCCAACTTTGGTGCCAGTTGTTTTGCTGATTCAAGCGCAGGTTGAACACGACTACCAAAGGCTAAAATTGTGATTCCTTCTTCGTGTTCAGTATTGAGTTCTAACAATACTTCAGCTTTACCAATTTCCAGCTCAATCAACTGTTGTTGAATTTCCACACCTAAACCGTTACCGCGTGGATAACGTACTGCAGTTGGGCCTTTGTATAGATATGCTGTATGCAGCATTTGGCGACATTCGTTTTCGTCTTTTGGCGCCATGATCACCATATTGGGTACAGTACGCATATAAGCATAGTCATACGCACCAGCATGCGTAGGACCGTCTTCACCGACTAAGCCTGCACGATCAATACCAAAGGTCACATCAAGATTTTGTAAAGCAACATCATGAATCAGCTGGTCATAACCGCGTTGTAAGAAGGTTGAATAAATTGCCACAACTGGCTTCAATCCTTCACACGCCATACCCGCAGCTAATGTCACTGCATGCTGTTCTGCAATTGCAACATCAAAGTAGCGCTCTGGAAATTGTTTGGCAAACTGCACCATGCCTGAGCCTTCACACATGGCAGGTGTAATTGCAAGTAATCTGTCATCATGTGCAGCTTCATCACAAAGCCATTGCCCAAATACATCTGAATATTTTGGTGCTACATTTTTAGTTACTGAAGCATTAATTTTGCCAATCGCATGATATTTAATTTGATCCGCTTCAGCAGGTGCAAAACCCTTACCTTTCACGGTATAGACATGGATCAGACGTGGCCCTTTACGCTTTTTCAGCGCATTAAAGACTTGTACCAGTTGCTCCACATCATGGCCATCAAATGGGCCAAAATAATCAAAACCAATGGCTTTAAATAGATTATCCGCAGCATCAGTCGCAGATTGATGTAAACGAGAGTTGTAGTTCCATTCAGGGCAATCCTGTACAAAAGCTTGCCCTTCTTCATCAATATTGATGAATTGCCCTTGTTCCCAAATTGCAGCTAAATGCTTAGCAAAACCACCCGTGCTACATGAAATCGACATATCATTGTCATTGAGTACCACCATCAAATCAGCATTATGCGCTACTGCATCATTCATGGCTTCAAATGCCATTCCAGCAGTCATCGCACCATCACCAACGATAGCAACAACTTCACAAGGATCTTTTTGATAACGACGTGCCAAGGCCATACCCAAGCCAGCAGAAATTGCAGTCGATGAATGTCCTACACCAAAGGTATCAAATTCAGATTCATCACGCGCTGGAAAAGCCGCCAATCCATCTTTAGAACGGATGGTCATCAATTGCTCACGGCGTCCTGTAAGGACTTTATGTGGATACGCCTGATGGCCCACATCCCAAACTAAACGATCCCGTGGTGTTTCAAAACAATAGTGTAAGGCAACTGTTAATTCTATAACGCCAAGGTTTGCACCAAAATGCCCGCCACTTTGTCCAGCAGCATACAAAATAAATTGACGCAATTCGTCTGCGACCTGCGGCAATTGGCTTTGCTCAAACTGACGTAATTGTTGAGGATGATTAATTTCATTCAACAAAGGCGTAACAGGACGATGACTAGGTATTTCGGTATACAACATATGTGGCAAAGCCTTCTAAAGCCTGGCAAATCTAGCTAGGTAAACGGGTTAGCATGATTGTGAGAACCAATGATATCACATTCAATCAGCCACATTTATAATGATGCGTCATTGGAACTTCCAAGTCAGCAAGTGTGCTCTTGGTGTCAATTATCATGAATAATCTATCTATATATCAACTATTATCGTGTGCTTTATACAAAAAAGAAATTTTTATAGCAATGTTATCTATAAAAACATGCTTTACAAACCTACCAATGTCCAAGCATTACGCTATACTTTAGCCAATTTCTAAACAAATAGATGGAAGATTCTGTGTCAATAGAGTTTGTTGCCACTTCAAAATTACCCACTGCTTATGGTGATTTTAAAATTTCTGTATTTCAAGATCCACAAACAGGTGAAGAGCATGTTGCTCTTTCTAAGGGTTTAGAAATCGCGCCTACAAACCCCGTTTTAGTTCGTATTCATTCAGAATGTTTAACTGGCGATGCCTTTGGCTCATTAAAATGTGACTGTGGCCCTCAATTGCACAACACCATGAAAATGATGAATGATGCAGGCCAAGGTGTGATTTTATATTTGCGCCAAGAAGGTCGTGGTATTGGTTTGACCAATAAAATCCGTGCTTATGCTTTGCAAGATCAAGGGCATGATACTGTCGATGCAAATTTATTGTTAAACCTACCTGCTGACGCACGTAAATATGATATGTGTAGCATCATGCTTGATCATTTACAGGTCAAACAAGTTAAACTCATTACCAACAATCCATTAAAATTAAAAGCTTTAACAGATTTAGGCATTGATGTATTAGACCGTGTACCGTTGACAGTGGGCTTAAATAAGTTCAATGAAGATTATTTAAAAACCAAACATGATCGTATGTCACATATGTATGAGAAAGATGATTTTTAAATAACCACCAAGTTAAATAATAGGAGACTGAACTAATGAAATTAAGCTCAATTTTATTTGCAATCAGTCTCCTTTAACTCAGCGCATAGTGTCAGGCATCTGATTCAAAAGCCCAATCTGTAATCATTCAACAATTAAGACAGTTCCAACAACAAGGCCATTTTTTATATGCTGGGATCAAAAATCCTCAATTAAAGAAAAAACTCAATCAAATTGACCCATACAGCCTAGATACAGATGATAGAGAACAAATTGCTGTTAGCTATGAAAAATTTTTAGATATTATTGGCCTAGAAAGCTCAGATGGTATTTTAAATACTTGGGTATATGGTGAAGTCATTAATAAGTTAATTGAACAAAAGAAATCAGTAAAACCATAACCTCTCTATTAATTCACTAATTTTTATAAATAAAACATCAAGAAAGGTTTTGCTATCGCGGATGGCGACAGGGATGTCGCCGTTGGGCAAGGGTGACAGGAGTCCCCTCTGCCCAACAAAGGATTTTTGTTTCTTTTCATCCCTGAAAAGAAAGGAATCATCTACACTTCTTCATCTAAATTTTTAAATACAATATTTTGTAAAATATAATCAAATCGTCATCGAGAAAATTTGTGTTTCAGGCTTTCTACGCTTTAAATGCAGATCAAACGCCATGCAAATATTTCGAACAAAAGGCTTCCCTTGCTCCGTGATCACAATCCGATCCGCTTCAATGTTCAATAAACCATCATGCTGCATTTCAACAAGCTGTTGAATCACATCACCACGTTCAGCAAAATCCATCGCTTGATCTGACCAAGAGGTTTGAAAGGTACACATCAAATTCAAAATATGCTGACGAATCTTTAAATCTTCGACACTTAACACATGCCCTTTTACTACAGGAATTTCATCATTTTCAAGAGAGCTGTAATAGGCATCTAAATTTTTTTCATTCTGTGCAAAGCTATACCAACTATCACTGATTGAAGAGAGGCCCAATCCGATCATGACTTGTGTTTTTGATGAGGTATAACCCATAAAATTACGATGCAAAGTACCTGCATGAAATGCTTGATACATCTCATCTCGATCTAAAGCAAAATGATCCATTCCAATCTCATGATAACCATGTGCTAAAAGTTGCTTTTTCCCTTCCTCATACAGCGTTCGCTTCATTCCATCTTTAGGTACATCATGATCTTTAAACCCACGCTGTCCGTTGCCCTTAATCCAAGGCACATGCGCATAACTATAAAAAGCCAAGCGATCTGGCATTAACGTATTAGTCAAATCAATGGTATGCAATACATCTGCTAAATTTTGAAATGGCAAACCAAAAACCAGATCATGTGAAATCGATGTATAGCCAATCTCTCTTGCCAATTGCGTGACTCTTTCTACATTTTCAAAAGGTTGCACACGATGAATAGCTTTCTGAACAGTCTCATTATAGTCTTGCACCCCATAGCTGACACGGCGAAAACCAAGCTCATACAAGACTTGTAAATGATCTCGCGTAGTATTATTGGGATGCCCTTCAAAACTAAATTCATAACCATCCGCAATATTGGCTTTGGCTAAAATACCTTGAATTAATTGTTGTAAATGCTCAACTGAAAAAAATGTTGGTGTCCCGCCACCCAAATGGATTTCTTTAATGATGGGTCTGTCTGCTAACAACTGACAATATAAGTCCCATTCTTTTAAAACGGCTTGAATATAGGGTTGTTCAACATCATGCCGTTTCGTGACTTTTTTATGGCATCCGCAAAATGTACATAGACTTTCACAAAATGGTAAATGAATATAAAGACTGATGCCTTCAGAGTGATTAGACTCATCAAAAGAGCGCTTTAAGGTCTGTTTCCATTGTTGCAGCGAAAATGATGCCTCCTCCCAATATGGAACCGTTGGATAACTGGTATAACGGGGTCCAGCAACATTGTATTTTTGAATCAAAGAACAACTCATATTCACTGCTCGATACGCAATTAACATTCAAAAGAAATAAACCCAAAAATTGAATTTACCTTCAATACATTGTGCTGAGCTTAAGCATAGATTTCAACCTAGCGAATTGCTCGGGATTGCCTAGCGTGTATCCGCGATACCCAAAGATTTTTTAGTCTCATTCGATTCATTCACGTCACGTTCAAAACATGCCTTTATGATGACTTGGTTTTGTTTTTTTAGCGTTTTATGTTTTGATGTAGAAAATTTTTCAATTCTCCTTTGAGGATGATCATGCAAAACCCGACTTCTGCAGATATTCAACGTGTTCGTGATTTCCTAACAGATTTACAAGCTCGAATCTGCTCAGCCCTAGAGCAACAAGAAAAATTAGGCCACGGCACTGCAACATTTGAAATTGATGACTGGCAACGCCCTGAAGGCGGTGGTGGTCGTTCACGTGTTATACAGAATGGTACTGTGATCGAAAAAGGCGGGGTGATGTTTTCTCACATTAACATTTCCAAACTGCCAGCTTCAGCAACAGAACGCCATCCGGCAATCGCTGGAGCCAAAGCACAAGCTTTGGGGGTTTCTTTGGTTATTCACCCAACAAATCCCAATGTTCCAACATCTCACGCCAATGTACGGCTATTTGTTGCAGAACCCGAAGGGCAAGCACCAATTTGGTGGTTTGGTGGTGGTTTTGACCTCACTCCTTTTTACCCAAATGATGAAGACGTTTTATCTTGGCACCAAACAGCATTCGATCTGTGCACACCGTTTGGTGAAGAAATTTATGCAGAACATAAACAGTGGTGTGATGATTACTTCTATTTAAAACATCGTGATGAACAACGTGGTATTGGTGGTTTATTTTTTGATGATTTAAATCAATGGGATTTTGAAAAATGCTTTGAATATATCCAAGCAGTCGCAAATGGTTATTTAAATGCTATTTTGCCTATTTTCCAAAGAAATCAGAATAAACCATTTACACAAGCGCAACGAGACTTCCAATTGTATCGTCGCGGTCGCTATGTTGAATATAACTTAGTTTATGATCGTGGCACCTTATTTGGCTTACAAACTGGTGGTCGAATTGAATCTATTCTAGTCAGTATGCCGCCGCTTGCAGCATGGTCTTATCGCCCAGAATGGGATGAAAATAGTCCAGAAAAACGTCTCACTGATCATTATTTAAAGCCTAAAGACTGGTTGTCGATATTAAAATAATCTCTCGACATTTAGGTTTCATCGTTAAAAAGCTATCTTTCATTCAAGATAGCTTTTTAACTTAAACCAATGAATACTTCTGAGAAAATAACGCTTGAAAGATTTACTCACAATTAAAATGAGAATAATTCACGATAAGAATACTTTTTTAATTTAATATATGCTCAAACTTGAGCTAAGATACCAACCTTAAAATTTCCTTAATTTTTTTGAAAAAGTCTTAGCGTTTAAAGAATATTATAGCAGTAGAAACCAGAGGTAGGTATGAGGAATTTATTAGAAAATCACAAGGTTACTCTTTCATTCAGTATTTTATTTTTATTAGCATGCTCCATTTCAACCACCATTATCTCTAACAACCATCTCTCTGACAGCATCTCAATTACTTCTAGTGTTGTTTTATCTGCTGGCTTTCTTGTTGTTTTTGCTATGATTTTCCTTGACTTCTTAGAGTCAGTTTGCAATCCATAAGTATCTTTTTTGAAGCACAACATTTTTTCAAAAAACCTTCCTCTTAAAAACCAGCTTTAGCGTGATTAAAAAAGCGCTCTAAATCATCAATTTATTCAAATTTTAGCATAAGCTAAACCGCAGATAGTTTGGTTGTATCATCCATTTTCACGTATATTGTCGACATTCTCTAAAAATCAACACAATCAATACTTGGACATTTGGCATGAGTAAACTATTCGCAGTCATTGGAAATCCGATTGAACACTCTCGTTCACCTGAACTACACCATGCCTTTGCAGAAAAGACTGGTATTGATCTCAACTATCTAAAACGTCTTGCCCCACACGATGGCTTTGCTGCAAGTGTAACTGAATTCTTTGCTCACAATGGCGTAGGTATGAATGTTACTGTGCCATTTAAAGAACAAGCTTTTGCCTTATGCCAACAACTGACAGAACGTGCAAAAATCGCCAAGGCGGTCAATACGCTTTGGATGGAAAACGGCGTATTGCATGGTGATAATACGGATGGACAAGGTTTAGTCGATGCGATTAAAGCATTAGACTGGACTTTAGAAAACACAGATATTTTGATTATTGGTGCGGGTGGTGCAACTCGCGGCGTGGTTTACCCTCTGGTAAAAGCAGGGGCTAAAAAGATTGTGATTGCCAACCGTACCCGTTCACGTGCGGAACAATTGGTGGCCGATTTACAAAGCGCTGTTCCTGAAGCAGAACTTTCTGCTTGTAGCCTAGATGAATTAGATGGGCAATTTGATCTTGTTATCAATGCGACTTCAGCAAGCTTAACGGGTGATGCACTGATTCTTCCTGAAACCTTAACCTTTCACCATGCTTATGAAATGGCCTATGGCAAACCTTCAAGTTTTATCGATCAAGCCAAAGCGCGTCAGGTTCCAAGCTCAGAAGGCTTCGGGATGTTGGTTGGGCAAGCCATCGAAGCCTTTTATATTTGGAATGGGGTTCGTCCAAATTTAAAAGATTTTCTTTAATCATGGATGTATCTTTGTTTAAAAAAAATCCATAAAAAAAGAACCTCAATTGAGGTTCTTTTTAACCAAACCAAGATCAATTACTTTAACTTGGCATCACTCAAGATCTGATAAGTTTGCTTAAATAAATCATAATCAATAAATTCAGTCGCGTCTTGATCCAAGCCAGCTACAACCTGATCGTTAAATTTATTGCGTTTAAACGCAGTATAAGACTTGGCTAAAATCTTCGCTGTTTTGATAAAGTCAGCACGTTGCCCTTTTTCAATCTCATTTTCTGCTTCAAACTTCTGCATATAATATTGCGCAAAAACAGCTTCAGTGGTTTTGTATTTCTTGACTAAATTCTGAATTTCTAAAACACTTTGTTTATCTTTCCAGACTTTAGCTACAATCTCATCAACAGAATTTCCAAGTCCATCATCATATTGGTGGTCATCTTCCAAATGATGCTTTTTCTGTAAAGCTTGGATCTGTTTTAAAGCCTGACCTTTCGGATTGTAAATCTCTTCATCAGAATAAGAATAAGCATAAATCGCTGCAATTTCCTGTAAATCTTGAGCAGAATATTGTTTGATTAGCTCAGGTTTTTCTGCAGTCAGTTTGGCAATAAATACGGCTTTATAGGTTTTTTCATAAGAACCCGTTTGTGTATAAACTTGTTCAGCCAACTGCGCTAACCGCTCATCTAAAGTTAAGTACTTTTGTTCTGAATGACTACCTGTATCACCTGAAACACCCGCAATACCGCCTACAGCTTGCTCCATAATGCTGCCTTTAAAGATATCTTTAAATGGTTTGGCTTGCTGTAAAACACTCTGGTCGATCTTGCTGGCATTTCCATAATTAAGAAATTGCATATCCATCTTAACATTCAGTTTACGATTTAATTTATCAAAATCCACACCCAAATCATAATCTGCTTTTACCGCTCGGCCTTTGTTATCTAAAGACAGATCAACGATTAAAGGATTACGTTTATTTTTAGGCGGCAAACTGGCTTCAACTTCAGTATGATGTTGATTCCACAATTGTTTAAATTGTTGAGCATCAACCAACTGGTCTTTCGCATAGCCTGTAAAGGTTTTGACAAGCGCTGCATTACTTTGCTGCTGTAAAGCTTTACTGGCTGAAGATGCATCATCCTTTGCTTCAGCACTTAAAACATCAATTTCATAATGATACTGACAATATTCCACATCACCAAAACGTGGATGAGCTTTTGCTTTTGTTAAGTCTTCACATTGTTGTTCAGTTAAAATTTTCTGACGCTCTGCTGATGCGTCTTCAGACTCAGCTTCAACCTTATCATCTTCCTGATCAGCAACATCAGAAGCTTGGCTAGTGGCATAGTCTTCATCATCTTCAACTGCTTTTTTAGCCGCGTCTTGTGCATCTGCATAAACAGCGTCCACCTCTTCTTCAGACGCTTCATGAGATTGACGATTGACTGCACTATAAAGTTGATACATGGCGCTAGCGGCATCAGCCACTCCCGCATCATCAGTATTAATCCCCGCTGAGGCTTCCTCTACTGCTTTCATTGCAGCTTGTGCCGCTTCGTTAGCAGCATCGCTTGATTGATTTTCTCCAGTAGTATCTAAGAGTTTTGCAATATTTGTAGGACTCAATCCAAGCACTGAATTCATGAAATATTCACGATTCACTGTGGAATACAATTGCCCTTGCAAAAACATTTCTTCAATGCTGGTATTTAAGCGGATTTTTTCAACCACACCCGCTTGCTTCTCAGCTGAACTCACCGCAAGACTTTCAATTTGATTCGGGGAAGCGATCAAATAAGAGGTTGCGCCTGATTGTTTAAGAAACTCAACCAAGGCTTTTCCATTTACCTTGGCAATATCATCTTTGTATTTAGAGAAATCATAATAGGCATATTTATTCTGATCTTGTGTATTGGCTAAATAAGGCATTAAAGAAAAAATATGGGTATAAAATTTATAATTATTCAGATCCAATACTGTAGGAACGCGCATTTCCACAGAGAGGTTGGGTTTTTTATACTGTGTCTCTAAGTTAAACGATGCCATTTTCTGACGATAATTTACTGTTCCATCATAACGAATCTGTAAATCATTCACTATATTTTGTACAATATCTGCCCCCATACCAGCAAAGCGACTAAAAGAGTTTGAGTCCTGTTTAGCAATTGCTTGATAAAGGTCTTTTTTTTGTGCATCAGTTAACTTAATTTTTTGATCTTTCAGATACTGATTGACCTTTTTTTCAATTGTAGGGTCTAATTGCTTTGTATCAGCTGTGTTGGTTTTCTGAACGCTATCAAGTCGAACCTTGACTTGTCCACGGTAATCAAAATTCGGATATTCATACAAGGCATTAAAGCCTTGAATTGCACGTTGCGGAGCGTCTTGATCTGCATTTAAAGCATTGCTTTTAATCACATGTGTAGAACATGCTGATAAACTCAAACCCAATAAACACAATGTTAATTTTTTTAAATGCATGATAGATCTACCCACTTGAATATTATAATGACAATAAAAATAACAATGAAACAATAAAAAACAAAGTGTACAAGACTATCAAAAAATCAACAAATTCACATGTGCTTTTTCTACCAAATTCGCATTTCTGACAATTTTTTTAGAGAGTCTTATCAATGTAATTCCCATATGATTATGAATAATGAAGCTATAGATTGAAAATCCAAAACTATTTTTAAATTAGGATTAAACACATGCCAGCATATAAAGCGCCGCTCCGTGACATACGTTTTTTAATGAATGAAGTTTTTGACTATTCTGCACATTATAAAACACTATCAATTGGCGAAAATGCCGATGCTGATACTGTCGATATGATTTTAGAAGGTGCTGCAGATTTTTGTGAAAATGTACTTTCTCCACTGAATCAATCTGGTGATGAAGAAGGCTGTCATTTTAAAGATGGTGAAGTCACGACGCCAAAAGGTTTTAAAGAAGCCTATAACCAATTTATTCAAGGTGGCTGGCAAGGTCTGTCTTATCCTGAAGAGTTTGGTGGTCAAGGTTTACCAATGTCATTAAACCTGATCAAATCTGAAATGATGGGGACTGCAAACTGGTCATTCACCATGTACCCAGGTTTGAGCATGGGATGTATGAATACCATCCTGCAATTTGGTACAGATGAACAAAAAAATACCTATATGCCACACCTGACTGCGGGTACATGGTCAGGAACAATGTGTCTGACTGAACCACAATGTGGTACAGACTTAGGTCAAGTAAAAACTAAGGCTGAACCTAATGCTGATGGTACTTATGCGATTACAGGGACAAAAATCTTCATCTCTGCCGGTGAACATGATTTAACTGAAAACATTATCCATATCGTTCTTGCGCGTCTTCCAGATGCACCCGCAGGTACTAAAGGTATTTCATTATTTATTGTGCCTAAATTCATCCCTACAGCTGAAGGTACAGCGGGTGAACGCAATCCTGTGACTTGTGGTTCTATTGAACATAAAATGGGGATTCGTGCATCTGCAACTGCGGTATTGAACTTTGATGGCGCAACAGGTTATTTGATTGGTGAAGTGAATAAAGGCTTACATGCAATGTTCACTTTCATGAACACAGCACGTATTGGTACTGCTGTACAAGGCCTTGCTCATGCGGAATTATCATTCCAAGGCGCTTTACCATACGCAAAAGACCGTATGTCTATGCGTGCTCTATCTGGTAAAAAAGATCCAGATAAAGTGGCTGATGCAATCATTCACCATGCCGATGTACGTCGTATGCTTTTGACTCAAAAAGCATTTGCAGAAGGCGGTCGTGCCATGATTTATCACGCAGCTCAGCTTGCAGATAAAATGACTGATGCAATGTTACAAGGTGATCAAGCAAAATTTGAAGAATATGATGATAAGCTTGGTTTCTATACCCCGATTCTCAAAGGTTTCTTGACAGAAATGGGACTTGAATCTGCGAATTTGGGTATGCAAGTGTTCGGTGGTCATGGCTATATCAAAGAGCATGGCATGGAACAAATTGCACGTGATGCGCGTATCGCGACTTTGTACGAAGGTACAACAGGTATTCAAGCACTGGATTTAATTGGTCGTAAAGTGCTGCTTTCATCTAAAGGTAAAGTGGTTCGTGAATATACTGCTGAAATCTTGAAATTCTGTGGTCAACATGCACGTAACAAATATATGCGTCGTTTTGCCTGGGATTTAACTAAGATCTGTGCGCAATGGAATGCTTTGACTGTTCGTATCATGCTTGCAGCTCGTAAAGACCGTGAAATCGTATCGTCTGCTTCTGTCGATTTCTTGATGTTCTCTGGTTATGCAATGATGGCTTACTACTGGGCGCAACAAGCAGCAGTCGCTTCTGAAAAATTAGCGTCTGGTAATGGTGCGGAAGTTCCTGAGTTCTATAAAGCAAAAATCAAACTTGCAGATTTCTACTTTGAACAATTATTACCACGTTCACAAGGTCATGCTGAGTCTATGGTGAATCCATCTCGTACCATGATGGCACTTGATGCAGAACATTTTAGTTTTGATTACTAAAATTTAAGATTTCTGAAAAAACAAAGAGCGCTACGGCGCTCTTTGTTTTTTAAATATAATAGTGCAAGCTGCACTTCAGTGATATTCATTCACTTGTAGCAGAAGCCTATCCTTGAAAGCCTGAACTTAAAGATGTCCTTAAGCACTCGCTTTAATGCTTTTAAAAATTGATCTGTTTAAAAGTCAATAGAAAATTCTGTCATCCCCTACTATTGAGTTTTAGATGCGGGTTGAGTAATGGTTTTAAGCAACTTAAATCGATTTTTTTCGAGCACATAAAAACGTGTAGTCACTTTATCCACTGTATAGTTTTGATCCATATGCTCTTCTTGTGTGACTAAGAGACGGCTGTTTGGACGTGTTGCAATCACATCTTCAGTCCGTTCCTCACCACCAAAGCCATCCGCTAAAAGCTGACCCGTACGTTTATTGACAAAAGAATAGACTCTACATCCCCCGCCACAACCCCACATGGTGGTGACATATTCACCGGCAAAATCTGGTTTTTGTGTTAATGCATCTCTCAGTCGAGTACGAAACATATTGGCGCTTGGGTCTGAAAGATCAAGTTTCGCAGTCTTGCCTGTATACACAGCTTTCACAGGATAGTCGCTAAATTGGGGTACAACGTTTTTTGCATATGCCAGTGAAATGCTTGCCACAGCAAATAACACACTGATTAGAAACTTATTCATTGTGATGACCTTAACTTTTTAATAGATTATTGTTTTAAGTCAGATCATAACAAAAGCTAAATTGTTGTACTGTACATTTATAGAAATTCTTCCAGCACAGAATTTAAAAATACATGACCTTGCGCTGTACACGCCAACTGCGTGTCATCATTTAACATCAATTTACGCTGTTTTAATGAACCAATCACCTGATCTAAATCAGACAAATTCAACCCTGTACGTTCAAGATACATTTGCGCATGAACACCCTCATTTAAACGTAAAGCATTCATCATAAATTCAAAAGGCATGTCTTGTTTTTCAATACGTTTAAATTGCAAATGTTCAGCCGGCACTTTGGCTAAGTAGTCTTTAGGCAAACGGGTTTTTTGAAAACGGTATACACCATCAGCTTGGGTAATTTTGCCATGTGCCCCTGCCCCAATCGCTAAATAATCGCCAAATTGCCAATAATTTAAATTATGTGATGACGGTTTTTCTTTCCGCCATGCAGACACTTCATAATTAATAAAGCCATTGGCTTTTAAATATTGTTCACCCTGTTCTTGAATGGTTTCTAGAACATCATCTACAGGTAAAATAGGCTGAGTGCGGAAAAAAACCGTATTCGGTTCAATGGTCAATTGATACCATGAAATATGGGTTGCCCCATTTTCGACGGCAAGTTTTAAGTCATACAAGGCTTGTTCTAAGGTCTGTTCTGGCAAACCATGCATCAAATCTACGTTGACGCGTTGAAAACCCGCTTGTTTGGCATGTTGAATGGCGGAAACAGCATCATCATTGGAATGGATACGCCCCAGCTTTGTTAAATGATCAGGATTAAAACTTTGTACCCCAAGCGATAAACGATTAATTCCAACATCTAAATAATCTGCAAATGGATCATGTTCAACTGTCCCTGGATTGGCTTCCAAAGTAATTTCACAATCCTGCTCAAACGGTACTAAAGCTTTTAACTGGGTAAAAAGCCACTGATAACCTTGTGCGGAAATCAATGACGGGGTTCCACCACCAATAAATACACTATGAATTTTACGGCCCTGAGCAAAATCCACTTGGGTTTTAAAATCTTCAACCAATGCCAATAAATATTCTTGCTCTAAATCTAAAGACAGCTTCCCATCGGGTACAGCATGTGAGTTAAAGTCACAATACGGACACTTACGGACACACCACGGCATATGGATATAAAGCGACAAAGGTATATTTTGAGGTGTTAAATCAGTCAAAGAAAGCTCAGAACAAGTTTAGAGAATGATTATTTTAACATGACTTCTACCATCCGATTAGAACAAGTCATCAATTTGCTTTAGACTGAACATTAACAATAAAAGTAGATGAAGAAGAATGCTAAAATTATCGAGTCAATTATTGTTCCTTTTACCACTTACGATGGGTATTGGCATTGCCATGACCTTTCAAACTGCAATTAACACTCAATTGCGTGAATATCTGCATTCTCCACTACAAGCTGCCCTTTTATCCTTTTTAGTTGGTACACTATTGCTCGCTATTTTGGTGATTGTACAAGCTGAACAAAGACCAACCCTTTCAAGTTTAGCAGTGATACCTTGGTATCTTTGGCTAGGTGGCTGCTTAGGTGTTTATGCAATCAGTATGAGCATTTATACTGCACCAAAACTGGGTTTTTTAACCCTGTCAGGCTTAATTATTTTTGGACAAATTGCAATGTCGATGATCGTTGACCAATTTGGACTACTGGGTACAGATAAAACGCCAGTAAACTGGCAACGTCTTTTAGGTGGCGTGGTGATTTTTATAGGTGTGCTTCTCACTCTACAACGCTAACCAATCTATTTTCTAAGCACATTTAAAACGAGTATTTACTGTGTCTGCATCGATAAAAGCCACAACTACCCGCTTTGAATTAAAGCAACTCTTTAACTTAATGCTCCCAATTTTAATCACTCAGTTTGCTGCCGCAGGCTTTGGATTGATTGATACCATTATGGCTGGGCATATGTCTCCCGAAGATCTTGCCGCAATTGCTGTTGGTGTAGGTTTATGGATTCCAGTCATGCTGCTGTTTAGTGGCATCATGATCGCAACCACACCTTTAGTGGCAGAAGCCAACGGTGCGCGTACCCCAGAAAACATCCCTTCGATTGTTCGTCAGTCTTTATGGGTTGCTTTATTGCTGGGTATTATTGGCATGCTAGTTTTACAGATCATTCCTTTATTGTTGCCTTTGGTTGGTGTGCCTGAATCTTTATTGCCTAAAGCCAGTTTATTTTTACATGCGATTGCTTTTGGTATGCCTGCTTTTACCATGTATTCAACATTACGCGGCTATTCCGAAGCTTTAGGCTACCCTCGCCCTGTTACAGTGATTAGCCTCGTTGCGCTTGTGGTGCAAATTCCGCTGAATTTTATTTTTATGTATGGGATTGGGCCGATTCCACACTTGGGAAGTGCTGGCTGTGGTTTTGCAACAGCTTTGTTACAGTGGATCATGTTCATCACGATTAGCATTTATATTTTAAAAGCCAAACGCTACCAAGCTACACAACCCTTAAATATGTTTGAGAAAATAGACCGCGTACTAATTAAACGTATCCTCAAACTGGGATTACCGATTGGTTTGGCAATTTTCTTTGAGGTCAGTATTTTTAGTACAGGTGCAATTGTACTCAGTCCGCTTGGTGAAGTTACCGTTGCAGCACATCAAATTGCCTTATCCATCACATCACAATTGTTTATGATTCCAATGTCATTGGCTTTAGCGCTGACCATCCGCACAGGGACTTATTATGGTGAAAAGAATTGGTATGCGATGCGAAAAGTCCAGAAAGTTGGATTAATGACCAGTACCTTATTTGCCTGTATCACCATGTTACTGCTGTTGATTTTACGCCCTCAAATTGTGTCTGTTTATACCAGTGACTATGATGTTTCCCAAGCAGCAATATATTTAATTTTATTTGCAATTGGCTACCAACTTATGGATGCATGGCAAGTCAGTGCTGCGGGTTGTTTACGTGGAATGCAAGATACCAAAGGCCCAATGTGGATCACTATGCTGGCCTACTGGATCATCGCTTTCCCTGTTGGAATTTATTTGGCTCGCCATACCGATATGGGCGCCGCTGGGGTATGGACAGGACTGATCATTGGACTGACCATTGCCTGTGTTTTATTATTAACGCGCCTGTATATGAACAATAAAAGGTTGAGTCAGGCTTAAATTAGAAACGTTTATATTTAACGCGTTTACCTAAAAATAATGCTGTTTAAATACAGCATTATTTTTTATAAGTGTCCTTTATTTTACTCAGATTGAAGCTGATAGGCTTGCTGAAACTTTTCAGACATCTCAGATGCATTGCCAACCTCTTTTACAATGGCTTGCCCGACAATGACATCAGTTCCATTAAACGTCATCGTTGGAGAACCATATAACTCATAGCCGTCATTTAAAGCTTTACTGACCCGTGCACAGAAATTCACATCATCCTTACCAGTTAAATAACGATAAACTTTCATGATCCAACAACGATTAAAATATTGAAGAATATTTTAATCCAAAACCACTGAGAAGAAACCGATAGCATGCTGGATATTTTAAGATTTAAAATAGCCAAGTAGAAACAAACGCTTAACAAATTAGAGTAGGCAGTTTAACAATAGTCGCCTATGATCAAAATGAATTAAACGTTTAATCCCAATTAAAGGATGGTTACGAATGTCGAAAAGTACCAGTACCCCAGGTCGCCGCTTTATGAAACTTGCGAGTATGACTGCAAGTATCGCGACGAAAACGGTATCAAATTCAATTCGTAACTTTAATGCGGATGAAGAACAAAAAAATGAAGCGCGTAGTAAGCTGTTCCAAGATATTGGTGTTCAAATTGCAGATACCTTAGGAGAAATGAAAGGTGCTGTGATGAAAGTTGGTCAAATCGCCTCGCAATATAAAGATATCTTTCCACCTGAAGTCGCACGGGCAATCGCTAAATTGCAACGTCAAGCGCCTGCAATGCCATTTGCTGAAATTAAACAACAAGTAGAACGCGAGCTAGGCAAACCGATTGATCAAACCTTTCTGCATTTTGATGAACAACCCTTCGCAGCAGCATCTATTGGTCAAGTCCACAAAGCCATGTTAAAAAATGGCACTGAAGTTGTGGTCAAAGTACAATATCCTGGGGTAGATGAAGCATGTGAAAGTGACTTAAAACAGGTTCGTTTGGCATTACGCTTAATGGGTGTTTTAAAAGTAGATAAAAAATTACAAGATCGCTTATTTAAAGAGATTCAAGACAGCTTACATGAAGAACTCAATTACGAAATTGAGGCACAAAACTTGCAAGTTTTTAGAACATTCCATCAAGCTTTGGACACAAAAATTATTATTCCCAAAGTGTTTACAGACTATTCGAGTCGTCGCATCTTAACCCTAAGCCTTGAAAAAGGTGAAAGTATTGAAACTGCAAGTACTTGGGATTTATCTGTGCGCAATGAAATTGGTCGACGCTTAATCTTGGCATTGGGTCAACAGATTTTATTCTTAAAACGTTTCCATTGCGACCCTCATCCTGGCAACTTTGCTTTCCGTGAAGATGGCAGTGTGATCATTTACGATTTTGGCGGTGTAAAAACCTTATCCAATGAAATCATTACTCATTTTAAAGCCTTGGTCAGAGCTGCACGAAAACAAGATATTGTGACGATTGAAGAGCATTTAACCGTTTTAGATGCGTTAGCTGAAAAAGGTAAGTTTCCCGTAGAGTTATATGAGGCATGGCTTGAAATTTTATTACGACCGCTGACTACACATTATGATTTTGCTGAAAATTCAGCACATCATGATGGCATCAAACTGGTGAAAAAATCATTGAAGTATTGGGATGTATTTAAACCATCACCAGATACCTTAATGGTAAATCGCACGATTTCAGGACAATACTGGAATCTGATTCAACTTAAAGTCCATGATAATTTAAAAGATCTCTTTGAAGAGTTGGTGCCTTTACAAGACTAAGTTTTCTTGATGTTTTTTATTGAAGCCGATTGCATCCAGTTCATTTAAAAGTAACATGATCAATGCATTCATTTTAAAAATTTCGTTATACGCTTCATCTAATTTTAAGAATAGAGCTTTACATTAAACTTATATTTGAAGTCTAAGCCAGATCCTCCTGCTTAGGCTTCTTTTTTTTATCTCACTTTTTTCAAATCCGCTAGACAACACGAATACCCATCAAATGAAGTACTTTACAAGTTAAATGTAATATTATAACATTGCATCAAGTTTAAATAATTAGAGGTTAAAACCATGCGCCAAGGTATCCACCCAGAATATCGTCAAGTGTTATTTCATGACACCAATGCCAATGCATACTTTGTTATTGGTAGCACGATCAAGACAACAAACACCAAAGAATATGAAGGCACACAATATCCTTATGTCACACTCGATATATCCAGTGCTTCACATCCTTTCTATACAGGTGAAATTCGTCAGGCAAGCAATGAAGGTCGTATTGCCAACTTCAATAAGCGCTTTGCCCGTTTTAAACGTTAATTGAACTGTATGTTATGTCTAAGCCTAAGCTTCCCTCAGCTTAGGCTTTTTCATTTTTGAATATTGCACATTATTTTGTGGATAAAAGCATTTGAAAAATATAAAAGCCTATCGCTAAACAGATCACACCAACAATCACACTAGAAACGGTATAAGCCAAAGCAATTGGAAACTGTCCCTGCCGAATCAGCTGGAATGTTTCCAGACCAAAACTGGAAAAAGTTGTAAAACCACCGAGGATTCCAACCATTAAAAATAATCGAGTTTCATTCTGTAAAATAGGATAGCGTTGGGTAAAAGCGAAAAAAATCCCAGCCAAGAAACAGCCCAAGATATTGATCGACCATGTTGTCCAAGGGAATAGGCTATGTGGTTTAGAAATAATAAATCCTGCACCATAACGTAAGCTTGCACCAATTGCCCCACCGCATGCGACCAATAGCCAATTCATGTTTAGATATCCTTAAAACTTTTTAAAAAACGCATTTACCCACCATCCGATTTTTTACAGCTCAGCTTGTTTATAAGCAACTTGTGTATAAGTGGATAGTTATCCACAGATTAACATGGAGAAGCTTAACGATCTAATTTAAGTGGCAACTCATTTCTGACATAAAAGTCCAAAGTTGGCACAACAAAGGCAAATACATCTTGTTCACGAACACCCCATTGTTTTAGCAAGGGGCAAGCAATATTAAGCACTTGCGCAGGCAGAACCTGACTAAAATCAAAAGGCATTTCAATATCCCCTTGTGATAGTTTTTCAGGTTGATCGACCCATTCTACCCATGCATGGTCTTGTTCAGCCAGATATTGAATGGCCTCATCCCATGAAGAGAATAAATTTTGCCACGCCTCAGGTAAGCGCGGATCTGTATTGATTTGAACCGTGCTAGACAATTGATAAACTGGATCAAGTTCAAGCTCTGTTTGAATCAGCTGTTCAGAGACTTGATGAACAAATTTCTTTGCATATTGTGCTGGCATCGCATCACTTGCCAAACGCCCACTCAAAACATAAAGCTGCTGGTCAATCATAACTTGCTCGAAAATCACCGTTTTATCCTGTTGTGTAGGGGCAATATAAAAGCGCCAATTGCTTTGTTTCGGTGATGGCATCAATTTGCGTAATGGACCTAAAAAAGAAAAACCAAAATGTTCATGCTGATATGTCAGTATGGTAAAAATCGTTTTCCCTTGCTTTTCCCATAACTGAATAGGCTGTGGATAGCGTGAACGAACTTGATCTATATCCACCAACCACGACAAATACACAATATTCTTGACCTGACTTTGTAGCTGTAGAAAAGGAATAAAACCCATCAAGATACGGCGTAGTTTTAATAATAATGGGCGTTCAGCAAAAAGACCGATCAGGCTCAAAATAAAGTTTGAATCTTTATTTTTAATATTATGACGATTCATACCGACCTATTTTTATGAATTTCGATGCTGTTATTTTAGCAAATATGTTTAAAGAATGGCCCATCTCAAAATATTAAATAGCATTACTGAATTATTTAACCATAGGCTATGATATTGGCACGATTTAACACGGAATTTTCACATCATGGCTCAAGATTTATTGAAACAACTTCAAGCAGGCAATGCAAAATTTGCAGATGTCATCAGTCATATTGAAGCTCGTTATACCCACACTCCGACTGCATTTCAAAATGGTCAACAGCATAATGCTGCTACTGAGAACCAAGGCAGTGCCAAAGTTTTTTCTTTTGCACAATTAAATGATTTAGATCAACAACAAACACTGAATCTATTTGCAGAGCATTATGCTGCTGTTTTGGCAACGCCTGATGCTACAGACCATCAGAACATTCGCCAGTTTATACAAAATGGCTGGAATGGCATCAAATTTGAAGGCGATGCTTTAACAGCAAAATAACAACAATACAATCAAGTTAGGGATCTATTCGATCCCTTTCTACACGATTATGGACGCTCATCATATTGAGGTAAACCGTCACAAATCGTATCCCACTCTGCTTTATAAGCAGTAAAAATATGCATTGTTGGCTTCTGTTCTAAAGCTGTATCTAAAGTTCCAATTCTTAAACGATAGGTATCTGGTGTTTCTGCTTTAATACTGATGATTGGTGAGCCACATTCTTGGCAGAAACAACGTGTTGTTGTTGCTGTCGATGCAAATTTTTTCAGTAATTCTTCACCTTTGGTAATTTTAAAATCTGCTTTTTGAATTGGCGCATTAGTCGCAAATGCTGTGCCATTGGCTTTACGACAACGTTGACAATGACACTCGATCACCTCTCCAATTTCACCATGAATCTCATAGTGAATACCGTCACACAAACAACTTCCCGTATATATTTTTTCAGCAGACATTGAGAAAATCTCCCTATTTCAAAGGCTATTGGCAATAGCATCAAACTAGCATAAAAGTCACATTTTTAATCAAAACACCATCATTTTTTTTGCCTAATCTCATCTATTGAGATATTGATGCACCCCCTCACCCGCAGCACGCCCTGTCGCAAAACACGCCGTCAACAAATATCCTCCTGTCGGAGCATCCCAGTCCAGCATTTCACCACAGCAAAATACAGAGGGATTGGATTTTAGTTGTAAATGCTGTGTTAATACGGCTTGCTTTACACCACCAGCACAGCTGATCGCTTCTTCAATCGGACGAAATCCCTCAAGCTCAATTTTTAAATGCTTCATCTGTTGTGCAAGTTTTTCAGGAATGTTCCATACTGATTTATCTACCAATTCACGAATCAGATTGGCTTTGGCAGCATCTAAACCTGCCTTGCGCCAAATATTGGTACTGGATTGCTTTTTGGACGGCTGTAATTTCTGAGTAAGCTGTTGAACAGTTTGATCAGGTAACAAGTCTAAATAAATCGACATCGGTTGATTGTGCTGTACCAACTGACGTAATAATCGCCCCTGCTTATAGATGAGGCCACTTTCTAATCCATAATGGGTAATCACAATATCACCTTGTGTCTTTGCAGAATTTTCCACCCAAGCATCTACACGTTTAAGAGGCAGACCAAAGACAGGTTGCATATAATCCGACCATGCCCGAACCACACCTGCATTACTCGCTTGAAACGCTTCAATTTCAGAAGCAGGCAACCACTTTTGCCATGCGCCATCACTGCCTAAACGTGACCATGACACAGCACCACAAGCCAGAACAATCGCATCAAAATCCAATTGCTGTGTTGCATTGTTTCTTAGATCAAGAATTTCGAGTTGTTGCTGTTTTAAATCAGTAATTTGATGACGATAATGAAATTGAACATGCTGCACTGCCAACTGCTTTAACCAAGCACGTAACAAAGGCGCAGCCTTCATTTCTACAGGAAAAATTCTCCCTGAACTGCCCACATAGGATTCAATCCCTAAACCATGCATCCAATTTTGAATCCACGTCGCATCCCACTTTTCAACCCAAGGTCTTAACCATTCCACATGATCATAACGTTGAATAAATTGTTCAAATGCTTCTGCATGGGAAATATTCAGCCCCGTCTTTCCAGCCATCAAAAATTTACGTGCAGCAGAAGGTTTCTGTTCAAAAACATGAACTTCATAATCAGTTGTAGACTGACTTAAAACATCTGCAGCCATTAAACCTGCTGGCCCTGCCCCGATGATGGCAATTTTCTTAATTGGCATCAGACGGCTCTGATAAGTTTTCAACACTTTGCCCCTGACGTGGTCCAACCTCATCAAAACGGGTTTGATAGTGTTCAGGTTTAGCAATAATCAATTGCTGACACAATTCACCACGTTCTAAATATTTAATTTCAAAATGCGTACGTGCTGAATCTGATGCAATCGTTTGTTTTTCATAGGGCAGTTTCCAAACATCTTTTAGTTGCTGTTCTGCTTCAGCAATATATTCAGGAATATTACTGGCTAACGTGATACTGCCATTTGGAGATAATCTGGAAAGCAAAAATTCAAAAAAAGGCATATTTAACCAGCGTTGCGCAGGATTATGCGGTTCTGGATTTGGATAGAGGATAAAAAGCTGTTGTACCTGATTGGGATAAAGTGCATGCACCACCCATGGCAATGCATCTGCATGAATAGGGGTTAAATTTGTTTGACCTTCCAACTGATGCTGTTTCTGCATGGCAATAAATTTTTCACGAGTTCTTTCTATCGCAATCAATTTCAGTTCAGGGTGCTGTTCAGAAAAGAGCAAGGCATGTTTGCCCTTTCCTGCCCCAATTTCTACACAAATTGGGTTATTTTCAATACATTGAAAATCACGAGGAGCATGCATACGCTGTGCTTGAAATTGACGAATCGACATAATCAGATCAAACTAACAAGAAATCGTTCACAAGTTTAACAACTCTTTACGGTTTTTGCTTTTTTAAATGAGGATTTCCATATGTCTAAAACTTTTCCTTGCCCTCGCTGCGGTGAACCTTCTACATGGGAAGGCAACGAATTTCGTCCATTTTGCTCTGAGCGTTGTAAACTGATCGATTTAGGTGCATGGGCCAATGGAGACTACACGCTACCGACAGAAGACGCACCTCAAGCAGAAGATTCTTAAGCTGTGTGCCAAGTTAATGTAATCATCACTGACTTAGCATGGTTAAACGAAAACATTTTATTAGAAATAATTAAAGAAAATTATACTTATACTTCACAATAACTATTTATTTTTTAATCTGTATAGCGATATGATACGGCATGTTTCACTTCACACTTTATATATAAAAATTTGATTAGTTTCAATTTATAATGAAACTTGGAGTATTAAAGTGCCTATAGGCTTAAAATTTTTTGTCGCCATCCTTACAATTTTATGTGCATTTTTTACTTTTATTGGAGTATATACGCTCGATTTTTCTCTTATCGCGATTGGAATTCTATTTGCAATAGTCATCTTATTAATCAAATTGGAAATGGTAAAGTAAAATGATTCAAATCAATTCACCACTATTATTAAACTATTTAATAGATCTCTTTCATAAATCAAAAATGATCATGTTGAGCAAATCATATGGATATTGAAAGTTCCATCTCCCTTAGCGTGAAGCCTATGTTGATTTATAGTTTTAAAAAGGACTTATGAAAGAAGCATAATTTTAATTTTCTCATTCTCCACGTATATTATTTCCATGATGAGATGAATAACTTTTGCAAGAGTTATTTAAAGATGAGCATAAATAGCATCGTTCTATGAACTGTTTTCACTCAGATCATTCACGTTACTATTACAGATTCTTACAAAATGTTGAATCATTAATAAACTATACATTTAAAACAAAAATGGTGAGTAAAATATTGATTACTTCACCATTTTTATTTCTTATTTTTACTATAAAGCCAGACGGTGAATACTCAACCCGCTTTACTTGCCACAAAAGGATTGTGTTGTTTTTCAAAACCAATGGTACTCATTGGACCATGCCCTGAAATAAATTGAGTTTCATCAGGCAGGGTAAAACATTCACGCTGAATTGAATCCAAGAGCTGTTGATGGTTACCTTTTGGAAAGTCAGTACGGCCAATTGAACCTTTAAACAGCACATCTCCAGTCCACAGCACACCATATTTGGCATTGTAAAAAATGACGTGGCCTGGTGTATGTCCTGGTGCAAAACGCACTTCAAACTCTTCATCCCCTAAGCTTAGCTTTTCACCACCCTCCAACCATTGATTGACATGAACAGGCTCAGGAATTGGAAATCCATAACGGGCAGATACGTCTTGAATCATTTCTAACCAAAACTGGTCTTCTTTGTGCGGACCAATCACAGGCACATCCCATTCTTTGACCAATGCACCTACAGCACCTGCATGATCCAAATGACCATGTGTTAACCACAATGCTTTGACTGTCAGTCCTAATGCTTCAACTTCTTGTTTTAATTTCTCAGGCTCACCACCAGCATCAATCAATACCGCTTCTTTGGTTTCTGAATCCCAAACAATAGAACAATTTTGGGCGAATGCAGTAACGGGTACAATCTTGACTTGTAACATGATAATTTTCCTAAAAAACCCTATACCTGTAAATGAAACTTGAGTGTATTCAATTGAGTCTGTAAAAGTTGCTCAAATAAGTCAATATGATCCGCACGGCTATTTAATGCCGGAATGTAAGCATAGTGTTGACCACCTGCTTTTAAAAACAATTCAGCATTTTGAATCGCCAGCTCTTCCAAGGTTTCTAAACAATCTGCCGAAAATGCAGGACTTAGCACTTGAACAGATTCAACACCTTGCGCTGCCCACTCTTGCAAGAGCTGGTCGGTATACGGTTTTACCCATTCTTGTTTGCCAAAACGGGATTGGAAACTGATCGCCCATTGGTCGTCTTTTAAATTTAACGCCTGAGCTACCTTAAGTGCAGTGATACGACAACGCTCTGCATAAGGATCGCCTTTATCTGCATAAGGCTGTGGGATCCCGTGAAAAGACATCAACAGTTTAGTGGCTGGTCCATATTGCTGCTGATAATCACGCACACTGTTGGCTAGCGCCTGAATATAAAGTGGGTGTTGATAATAATCTCGAATAAAACTTAAACCCGGGATATTGCGTTGCTTTAACAACCATTGTGCAACGGCATCATATAAAGGGGCTGTTGATGTTGCCGAATACTGTGGAAATAACGGAAAAAGAACAATATGGTCATACTGCTTTGTTTTCGCATCATTCAATACAGCATCAATACCCGGTCGCCCATAGGTCATTGCTGGCACAATCTCTAAATCTAAATCAGCATTGGTGCTTATTAATTTTTTTTGTAATGATTCAACTTGTTCAAATAGAATTTCACGCATCGGTGAATCATTTGACCAGACTTGTGCATAAGCTTCGGCAACACGCTTTGGTCGAAAAGGCAGAACAAATGCATTTAAAATAATTGCCCATAAAATTTTGGGAATTTCGATGACACGCTGATCTGATAAAAACTGCTTTAAAAAAGCCCGAACAGCTGGAGCTGTAGGCGCATCTGGTGTCCCTAAATTAGCAATAATAATCAGGACTTTAGGTTTAGATAAAGACATTTTCACCCGATTTACAGAATAGTTTATCTCGAATGATCAGCTTAACAGAGTCTTTATCTAAACAAAATTTTTTATCTTAACTCACTCAATTTATTTAACTTAAAAAATTGAAGAGCGGCTGCTAATACGTTGTGAACTTTCAAGCAGTTTCACGCATTTATCCGTCATCTGCCAGAGCATACGCTGACGATCATCACGCCCCACAGGGATGATCCATTCATTTTGACGAACTTGTTGCTTAATCGTATGCAAGGAACGCACATTAATCTGCGCTCTAGACACAGCATGAGCACGTGGCATCACCACTTGCGCATCGGTTAAACCCGTATTATTCAAATATTCATTTAAGACTTTAGAGAAAAAATCCTCAGACGTCGGTTGTCTAAATTCAACTGATAAGATTTTCAATAACTCTGCCCATGTCATCTCACGCGCTGGCGATAACTCTTTAAAATTACCATCTTGATAGGCATGCATTCGATAATCAAAATTAAACACTTCATGCAATGAAACTTTGGGTAAAGTTAAAAATGGATCTGCTTCTTTTTTTCCTTGCTCTACGGAAACATGTGCCAACTTTGCTTTTAAACGATCAATCTCATCTTGTAAGACTTGAATATTCTGAGGTCTGACCCATCCTACGACAGGATAACGCTCTAGCATTTGTGGCATATATGAACGTACCGCAAGTTCTAAATCTCGTAAAGTTCGATAAGTAACGACTTGCTCAACTTCTTTTTGTAGTTGATGTCTAAATTCATTGAACTTTTCTTTAAGCAGCGTACTTTCTTCTTTTAAATGCGGTTCACGAAATTCAGGACTCTCATGCATAAATACAATAATTGGTTTCTGTTTGGTCACCGCATAAATATATTCAAGATGTAAATAACTCACCCCTGAAACAGATTGTTCACCGTACTGACTCCCCAACAACAATAAAACGTAATCACAGTCATCTATCTGACGACGTGCAAATGCGGTACTTAATGGTGTCCGTTGTTCTAATCCCCAAGAAAAAAACCCCATCCCTATAAGGGTTTGTGATACGACCATCCGTTCTGGCTGCATTTCTTTGCCAGATGTTGTAATAAAAACTTGATACCGTTTATCGAGCATAGGTTAACCCATTCTTGTCACACCCTACTTAAATCCATCCATGAGCTTTAAGTTTGATATGCCCTACACTTATGAAAATATATTAAATCTGTTCAATATTGAAAGAATTAGCCGAGTTTTTCAACAATATTTTCTACAGACCATGTAATTTTTGGTTGTATGAGATGTTTGATGACATTTTCTAATTGTTTTGCATTTTCCCCACTCACAAAACATTGTAAACGCACCCCTTTTTCTTGCAAGCTACTTGATATTAACTCATTTTTTAACAATATACGCGCCGTTTGTCGTGCAACCGCTAATCCAGAATCAATTAAGTTAAGCTGAGGACCGTATAATTCTTGAATACTTTGTTTTAAGTAAGGGTAATGGGTACAGCCCAACACCAAATAATCTGAACCTTTGGCAATGACTGGATCTAAAACCTTTCGCAGGCTGTGTTTACATTCCAAACTGTTATAACGTCCAGATTCAATCAAGGGAACCAGTTCAAGATTGGTAATCGTTAGTACTTCAACATTGGCAGGTTCTGCAAAACGCTGCATCACATCTTTGATCAATTTTCCACGAAAAGTGGCAGGTGTAGCCAAAACGGAAACCACTTTAGACTGGGTTTGTAACACTGCTGGCTTTAAAGCAGGCACCAGCCCAACAATAGGAAAGTTTTCACCATAATGATCACGTAAATAATCCAGACTAAATGCTGAAGCGGTATTACATGCTACAACTGCAATTTTACAACCTTGACGATATAACCACTCAATTGCTTGTGCAGTTAATTCACGAATATTTTGATCCGTACGGGGGCCATAAGGGACATGTGCAGTATCGGCATAATAAACAATACGTTCATTTGGCAAATAATTGGCAATTTCCTGTGCAATAGAAAGCCCACCGATACCTGAATCAAAAATACCAATCGGGGCATCTGCCAAGGCTTTTGGCATTGGATTTTCTAGAGGAGAGAGAGGAAGAATCGCGCTCATTTGATCCACTATTGGCATACGGTAAAAATAATTAACAAGATTAAACCTCAAGTCCCTAATTGCAAGTGAAAATCACCACTTTCTAAAGATAAAATGGTATCTCCTTGCTCATTTTCAAGCAATTTCCCATATTCAATCAGATGGAAAAAAGCAGAACGTTGAATCAAGGCATTTATCCCGAAACGAATATGTACATAAGGTCTTAACTCACCTTGATATTCACGCATAAAAATAGGGTGTTCTGGATCAATCAGTGTAATGTCTTGATTGGTGGTGGTAACTTGTAGATAGACCTGTCCATCGAGATTTACCTGATCAACTTGATTGACCAATAAAGGTTCATCCTCAACTTGAATTTCAATCTGTTCAACTGGGGTTTTTAAATAGAACTTTCCGTCTTCTTTCCAAAGTACTTTTGTAAACAGGTCTAAAAGCGCTTGGCGTTTGATCAATTGACCTTCGTGCCACCATTCTCCATTGGCTTTTACCGTCAAATCCATTTTGCCACAATGCTTTGGCTGCCACTGCTCTAAAGGGGGTATTGACCTTTTGTGACCCGCCTGTACATCTTTTAAGTATTGTGCAATGCTCATTAAGTTTTTATTATCAGAATCTGGCTGATTTTGAGCCGCTGATGTTGAATTATTTTGATTTACCATGGTTTATGCCTTGCTGACTTAAAAATAATACGACTCAGCCAATTGGCTAGATTAGGGTTTCTAACTATACTAGCGCAAAATATATTATTGGTACGAGCGTTAATTCGTATCACGGAATTTTTAGAACACTCATGGCAGCACCGATTTATTAATTCCCAATAAATGCTCACGGTTGCCACCCTTAGAAATATGAGGAGTCCTACATGGAACACATCGAACGCGAATCGATGGAGTTTGACGTAGTGATCGTAGGCGCAGGCCCTGCGGGTCTTTCTGCTGCGATTAAAATTCGTCAATTAGCTCTTGAAAACAATCTTCCAGACCTTTCCGTCTGTGTGGTTGAAAAAGGCTCTGAAGTTGGTGCGCATATCCTTTCTGGTGCTGTACTTGAACCGCGTGCAATCAATGAACTTTTCCCTGACTGGAAAGAACAAGGTGCACCTTTAAATGTACCTGTGACTGAGGACAAAACTTATTTCCTCATGTCTGCTGAAAAGTCACAAGAAGCGCCGCACTGGATGGTTCCTAAAACCATGCACAATGATGGTAACTATGTTATTTCATTGGGTAATGTAGTGCGTTGGTTAGGTCAAAAAGCGGAAGAGTTAGAAGTTTCTATCTTCCCTGGCTTTGCTGCTTCAGACATCCTTTATCATGAAGATGGTTCTGTAAAAGGCATCCAAACTGGTGATATGGGTATTGGTAAAGATGGTGAACCTACTCATAACTTTACCCCTGGCTATGAACTTCATGCGAAATACACAATTTTTGCAGAAGGTTGTCGTGGACACCTTGGTAAACGTTTGATTGCAAAATACAACTTAGACCAAGATGCTGATCCACAACATTACGGTATCGGGATCAAAGAACTTTGGGAAATTGACCCTGCAAAACATAAACCTGGTTTAGTGATGCATGGTTCAGGCTGGCCTTTGGCAGAAACAGGTTCTTCAGGCGGCTGGTGGTTATATCACGCTGAAAACAACCAAGTGACCTTGGGTATGATTGTTGATTTATCTTATGAAAATCCACATATGTATCCTTTTGCTGAAATGCAACGTTGGAAAACACATCCACTGATCAAGCAATATCTTGAAGGTGGTAAGCGTATTTCTTACGGCGCACGTGCAGTTGTTAAAGGTGGTCTAAACTCTCTACCTAAACTAACCTTCCCAGGCGGTTGCTTAATTGGTGATGATGCTGGTTTCTTAAACTTTGCTAAAATCAAAGGCTCTCATACTGCGATGAAATCGGGTATGTTGTGTGGTGAAGCTGTATTTGAAGCAATCCAAGCGGGTCATGAGAAAGGTGGTGATTTAGCGGTTGCGCGTGTCGCTGAAGGCGAAGATTTCTTTGCTAAAGAATTGACTGCTTATACTGACAAATTCAACAACAGTTGGTTAAAAGAAGAGTTACATCGTTCGCGTAACTTTGGTCCAGCAATGCATAAATTCGGTTTATGGATGGGTGGTGCATTTAACTTTATCGATCAAAATATCTTTAAAGTGCCATTTACCCTACATGACCTTGCACCTGACTTTAGTGCATTAAAAACTGTAGATGCTGCGACATTTAAACCCACCTATCCAAAGCCAGACGGTAAATTAACCTTTGATCGTTTATCTTCTGTATTTGTATCGAATACCGTACATGAAGAGAATCAGCCAGCTCACTTAAAGCTGACCGATGCTTCTATTCCAGTCAATGTCAACTTACCAAAATGGGATGAGCCTGCTCAACGCTACTGCCCTGCTGGTGTTTACGAGATTATGGAAAATGATGATGGTTCTAAGCGCTTCCAGATTAATGCTGCGAACTGTGTTCACTGTAAGACTTGTGATATCAAAGACCCATCTCAGAACATCACTTGGGTAACTCCTGAGGGTGGCGGTGGTCCAAACTATCCGAATATGTAAATAAATAAACCCGCTTCGGCGGGTTTTTTAATTTAATATCGTTAGAGCGATGTCAAAGCTAATAGTTTTTTAAGTTTGCTTACATAGATGTAGATTATTAAAACGATGATTTATATCTATGTCTATGTCTTTCTATTTTAAAAAATCCCAAACATTTGGATCGTGGTATTCTTTTTTAATATCATAACCTAGTTTTTCCATTTTAACTTCTGTCCTTTGTCTCTCACTTTCCCACTTATTTAAATCTTTACTCAATAACACTTTCCAATCTTTATCTCTAATTTTCTCATCATATTGATAAAAATAGTGAGAAAAAAAAGTAATAAAATCCAAGTGAATTTTTACTTCATCAATAGATTCGCGAAAATTTATCGTTAATATGACATTATTTTTATAAAATCTAAGAGGCTGGCGTTTTAACGCACTCGAATACTTCTCCCATTTTTCCTCACTATCCAAATAAAACCCATCCAAACTCCCCTGATAGTTAGGTATTTTATTATTGGCTTCAAATGATTGTTTTCCAAACACTCTCGGTTCAGACTCGAAGTAAAAGACTTTCCAACCATTTTTATTTAATTGCTTTACAATTTCCTCATAAGAAAAAAAATTATTTTTTTCATTAATTTTTTTAGATTTTATATTACTAATATCAAAACCTATATCTGTAACGCCTTGTTTTGGGTAGTTAGCATCTGAGACAAAAACCAAATTTTCTAAATTATTAAAAACTAAAACTGTGTGGTCATATCCATCTTTTAAATTTAATTTTAGTTTACTTTCTTCATTTACATTTAAGTTTGGTCGTATAAATCCAACACTTGCACCTGAACTATATTGTGAAAAAAACTTAGCATTACTATTAATTAAATTTTCACTAGGGTCGCCAGCCACAACGCTAATAATATAATCAGATTCATTCATTTTTTTTTCTTCCTGCTTATTCATAGTCTCAGATGATGAATTACAAGCTGCTAAACTCGATATTAGTGTGATTACCAAAATTTTAAAAACTTTTTTTAAATTCATTCTGATTCTCAACTTAAATTATTGGCATTTTTTCGGTTATATCACCTTCAGCTAACCTAGCTAAACAATTTTCCATATAACCAGGATATTTTTTCATAACATAATGAAAATCTTCAGCAATACGTGTAATAAACTTCATTCTTTCTTTAATTATATATAGCCTTTCATTTTTTAGCATATCTTCAAAAAACTTATCTTTATCAGATAAACTGTTTAACCCTATTGGTAAACTACATGAATTTGTAAACACTGCCTGTCTATTTTGAACGTCTGCAATTAAAGCTCCAAATTGTGTATAATATGGATGATTACTTTCAAGTTTAGACTGTTTATCAAAAATATCTTTTAATCTTTGGTCAGGCTGCCCATTCGGAGAATAAAAACTTTTTTCTAAAACGACATGTTGCTCATGAACAGCTATTGTCATTAAATTATTAAACTGAGCATCTTGTTTTTTTTGGATTGTTTTAGCAATTTCAAAATCTTTTACATATTGAAAAGCTTCTTTCAAGTTATTTAAAATATTATCTGAATATTTAAATTTTTCCAATTTATTATATGCTTCTTTATATGGGATTTTATTCATATCATTTGCTACTTTAGCATCATAAGTAGCACCATCTCTTTTTGGCAAACACTCGTTAAATGTATTAGAAAATCTACAATAATATTCATGATAGGGATATATATCTAAATAAAGCCAAAGATTACCCTTTAACATACAATATTTCATATAGTCAAAATCTGATTTTGTGATCCCTCCAGTTGCGATAAAACGCCTATCACTTATATCAATTTTATCTAAAACTCTATTTGCTCCATCAAGAATAACACCACCACCAACTTTTGAAACAAAATCATCTAATGCTAAAATCCCACAATAAACTTGTTTTGCTGCAATTGCCCCTAAAGCCATCCAATAAAAACGACCTTTATAATTAACGTTACTCATTTTAGTTTTTTCTAAATACATTTTTGCATATTGACTAGAAATTAATTTTACTCTTTTTTGATCATCACTTCCTTTATATAAAAACTCTCTCTTAGCATCTCCACCATGAACAGCTTTCTTTATAACTTCTAAGCTTTTATAACTAGTTAAAGCCATATATGATGAGTATTGAACTAATGACCACATATTTTTACAATCAACTTGAGTAATACAATTACTATTACATATTTCATTTGTATCTGTTTCTTGCAATATCGTCATTTTTGCCCCTCTTCATCTTCTGTTTCATTAACTATTAAATCTTCGTAATTGAATTCAATCTTTAATTTTTGACTTGATGTTGTACCTAATCTTTTAGTAAAACCATTTCTATCACTTTTCCCTAAAAACTGCTCATTAGAAGCAGTATTAGTTATTATGTAATCTAAATCTGTAAGTTTTTTTCCTAATGGATCTAACAATTGAAATTTGTCATCAAAAATAGAACTTATTGGTAACTTATCAAAACCTATAGCGTTTTCTTGTGGCCCCAAAAACTTATGCTGCCCCGCCTTACTCTCAAACTTACCCGCAGTGGTCGGTAAAACACCTGCACTACTAATTTCAACTTGCGAACCATCTGCAATCAGAATAATTTTCTTATCCGCTTTAATCTCGATCTTGTCTTCGGTCGAAATAATTTGAATACCTTTACGCGCAATCAAATCCGCACCATCGCCTTGTGCTTGGATCTCAACTTTACCTTTCCCTGCAAATAATCTTGCCCCTTCTTGTGCCGCAAAAAGACTGATCTTTGATTGTGCATGTGCAACTAAATTCTTTTGCGTACTCAATTGAATACTATCGCCCGCAGTTTCATAGATTTGTCGATCGGCAGAAAGATGTAGATCTTCATTAGTAGTAAGCGCAACCGAATTAGGTGAAGCCAATAGCATTAAGGCTTGCTTAAAGGTATCGGCTTGATTTTTTGCTTCACTGGATTCGCCTTTTTCCAAATAAGAAATAAACGATTTTAAATGATCTAAATTTTCTAAAGGGTCAGTTTGCTGATTCTTGGCAACTTCACTTAAGGCTTTAGAATTATTTAGACTGCTTTCTAACTGACTTTTCGCGGCTGTTGCATCGAGATGGTTACCTGAAGCTGAGTCTTGAGCATAGGTACTCAGTAGTAGCCCCTGTCCTGCACGCACTGCTCCCCATTGGTCTGTTCTTAGTTCAAAGCCTTGGCCTCGTCCTTCACTGGTATCAGTTTCTTTAGGATGACTCAGATTACCGAGGTTAAGCTGACTCGTGCCGTGACTGCTTTGTAGCTGGCTGCTAATTTGGTCTGTGGTATCGTCAAATCTAAGCTGGCCATAGCCACTGCCTTTAACTTCCCGACTTTTGATCCCTGCCAGTTTTTTGGTATCAGGCAATTGCCCTTTGTCATCAAATTTCGTTGGACTTCGTTGCGCTTCATGGATACGCCCCACCACAAATGGTCGGTCAATATTACCATCAAAGAAATCTATCACGACAATCTCACCAATCCTCGGTAAGAACCGCGCACCATAGCCCTCACCTGCCCACGGGGTCAGTACATCCACCCAAGCGGAATCAGTGTCGTTGTCATTGCTCCCTGCACCACCATCATGACTGTGATCTTCATTGCGGGTAAACAGGAAGCGAACTTTAATACGTCCCCATTCATCGACATGAATTTCTTCTCCACTTGGCCCAACCACTTTGGCTCGTTGTGGATAGGTACTAGGGCGGTGTTGTCGTGGGTGGTATTCAGGAACAGTGGTGATATTACGGCGTTGTAGCACCAATTGATTGGCTTGGCGTTCTGGGTTGTTTGAGTCTACATTTGAATTGACCCAATTGCTCTGTTGGAGCAAGTGATTGATTTGCTCGCTCAGATCTTTGGGTAAGTTGTTTTGGTTATAGAATGTCTTTGACGTGATCAGAAACTCTTTATCTGAGCCACTGTGTTGGTCTATTTCTGGGTGTTCGTTTAACTCAAACCAGTAACCTACTTGTGCATCACGTACAGTGGAGTTGGCAACAAATTGTTTGGATTGAGCATCGTAATAATGACTGAGGTTTTGGTTAATCTTTTCAATCTGATTGTTATTTGAAGCAGTTGCTTGGTCTTCACCATTCAGGTCTTGAATCCATGCCGGACTGATATGCCAAGCTTGTTCTAAACCGAGACTGGCATTGTTTTGATTTTGACTGTGTTGGTGTTTGCTTTGAACACTACCTGCACCCTCTTCTTGCTCTAACACATCTGCTTGCCAGCGTTGTACATGGACAGCGGTGGGTTGTAAGCTACGTTGCCCGATAAAGCTGGTAATGCTGTCTTGTTGTTCTGTGGCACTGCTGCGATGGAAGCGGATCTTTCTTCGTTCTAGTGCTTTGTATTCACTGTTATCATCCACCAAGCGCAGTTTTTGCGGCTGAATTTGAGTCGCAGAACTAGGTACAATCAATTGCGCTTCATCAATCAGCCAGTTGATCCCTTCACTGCGCATCAAGCGGCTTAAAAATGCATAGTCGCTTTCGTTACTCTGCATAATGAATGGTCGAATATCGTAATCTTTTTTAAGACCACTTTTATCGAGGCTTAGACTCGATGCAAAGAGTGGGCTTTTGTCTTGCCATTCTTTAAAGAGGGTTTCTATGACTTGCACAACCGACTTATTCATAAACACTCGGCTGTTACGGCGTTTATGCCACAGTGAAGTGGCATCTTCGAGTTTGAGTTTATATAACGTCAGTGCACCATCACTTTGCCCTTGTGCGGCCTCAGTAATCACCCCTGTGCTACGAAACAGTTGTCCATGATCTGTGACTTGATCAATGGCCACTTGGCTACCAATGAATTGTTTAAGCGGAATCACAGCCGAAGTGGCAAGGCAAATCAGTTCAATAGACACACCTTGGTTTAGACCATGTTGTCCATCGATGCGTTGTAAGAAGACTTGGTTGTTTAAGTCTGTATTGCTAAATTGGATATGCAAAGCTCGTTTTTGTGCGTTTAGTCCAAGCTGATCCAATATTTTATAAATGCTATTTACTAAGCTGTTCATTTGAATGAGTTAATTATTATTAAAAAATATGTTTAGATTATAATCATAAGTCAAAATTCTGTCATTTTTAATTTTGTAAAACTCTTTGATTAGGGTGTTGAATCAATTAACTCTAATAACTCCGCATCAAGCAATGACTGAGTAAAAATATTCCAAAAATCTTCAAATTTCTCGGGAATATCATCTAAATTTGCAAACTGAATCCCAGATCGTTCATTCTGCCAATTTTGTGCCAGCTTCATACAAGCATCAGCCAAAATAGGTTGATTCAAATACAAAAACTTAGTCAAAACCAAACCATCTCTTTGACATTCACTTTTCAATATTTCTATGGCATAAAGTTTTGCAAAAATATCCGAAAATGATGGATGCTTGAGTAAATAGGTCAAATCAAATATATCTTTATAGCGCGGGTTCACAATACATTGGTGTAACTTCCATGCAATTTGCGTAGCTAAAGATGGGGTTTGTGCCAATCGGAAGTCCTTACCAACAAAAGGATGATAAATAAGTCTGTTGTGAATATCTTGAATTTCAAGATTAAATGAAACATCAATATCTATTTCAGTTTTTTGCCCATTCACCCATGCGATAATATTTGTACTGACTGTTGGAAAGTCTTCTGCCATTACATACTCCAACTCCCACCAATAATTATCTCTCGAAAATGGTTCATAACGAATACCATCATTAAAATCTACAGTTGTTAAGTAGCACATCCATTCATTCAAATGATCCTGAACAAAATGTCGATCGATTAATGGTTTTAAACAAACCCAATCTAAATCTTGTGGTTTACGTTCAATATGCGCAGGAAAATATTGCCGAGTTAAGAAACTTCCTTTTAGCATAAAAGGAAAGTACTGGTGGCTTTCTGCAAAACGTCGAATCAGGCCCTCACAAGCCTTTTGCTTTATTTCATTCATTTACATTCTTCTTCATCTATGTCTATTTAAGATAACCATCCATGATCTAACATGATATTGGTATCATAAATACAAATCTCAAATCTTTCTTTAGCAATCACTCTATGTTGGTTTAATAATGCTATGTACAACAACTCTAAGCGTTTCAAGAAAAAATCTGCTGTTCCTGTTTCGCGTAATGTTAAAAATCGAAAGTTCTCATGGCGTTTTAAAGCATTTTGAGACAAGTGTGCTTGATGATGCTCACATAGTTGTTTAAGTTCAAAAGCATCTCTACATTCAATCAAAGCATGCCATTCATAATAATAAATAGACTGTTGATCTGTTTGAGAATCTTGAAATGGAAGTTCAATTTTGGTTCGGATAATTTGAATATTCTGTTGTTCAAACGCCTTGATCCAAGGCACAATATCCTCAAGGACAGTACTTAAATCCGCTGAGTAAACACATTTAGAGAGCATAATCTGTTTAGAATACATACCACGGGCAAGTATAATTTCAAGAGGCTTAGCATCTAACTGTTTACACATCGTTTTAAACTGATGGTACATCACTGGACTTTTAATATCCGCTGTCAGATGCACTTCAAATTCTTGTTTTTGCATCTATAATTACTTAACCGTTTTCTTTTAACCTTTCTTCACTAAATAATGAAATTCCTTATTTCCGGCATCATCTAGCACTTCTTCTTGTAAAATCAACTCATGACCGAGATGCATACAAAATTTAGGAATGTCCCAAGAGGTTGAATTATCAGTTGCAAATACTTCAACGACATCACCTGATTTAGATTTACGAATTGCTTGATGCAACATCATTACAGGCTCAGGACAACGTAGTCCACGCGTGTTTAATTGAATGCTTGCTGTAGGCATCGGTTCAGACATTATCTATTCTCAAAAAGAAGCGAAATCAATCAATAATTTTAACACAAACTCAAATAATGAATAAGGCTTGCAATATATCTATAATATGACACATACATTCATCTATTTACCTTATTTAATAGATAGACATCTGTGTTTTCTTCGGTATGATAAAAAAACATTTACTAGATATTAAGCGTCTTTAGGAAAGATCATGCACGAGGAATCAGGCCCATCGTGGGGAATGCGTGGCTTACGCAAATGGTTAGGAACAGCGCCAGAAACCCGAGATGAACTGCTAAAATTAGTACAAGATTCACGTCGTTTTTTAGAACCCGATACTGTTGCAATGTTAGAAGGCGTATTAGACCTTCCTGCAACAAAAATCCGTGAAGTCATGACTCCGCGCACAGCGATGGTCAGTTTACAAGAAGATGATCAACTTCTTGATATTTTAGATATTCTTATTGAATCTGCACATTCACGTTTCCCTGTTTTCTCTTCTGATCAGCCTGAAAACGTGGTGGGTATTTTACTTGCTAAAGATCTTTTACCCTTTTTAACTGATCGTTCATCTGTTGTCGATGTGCATGCATTAATGCGTCAGCCATTATTTGTCCCAGAAAGTGCACGTTCCGACCAAGTTTTGAGAATGTTAAAAAACACTCAAACCCATATTGCCATTGTAATTGATGAATATGGTTCAACAGCAGGTCTGGTCACTTTAGAAGATATTCTGGAAGAGATTGTTGGCGAAATTGAAGATGAGCATGATAACGTTGACGAAGAAGCGCAATTTATCATTCCAGATACAACCCATACCACAGCCAATACATGGATTGTGCAAGCACTTACACCAATCGAACATTTTAACAATGTTTTAGATGCTGAATTTCCTGACGATGAAGTAGAGACTATGGGCGGATTACTGCTTCAAGAAATTGGTCTAGTGAGTGATCTTCAAGGCCAAGTGGTTGAGCTTGAGGATTGGGAATTTACAATTATTGAAGCAGATGCACGCACTATTCATCTGATTCGAGCTGTACATAAATGAGAGCATACTTTGACAAGCTGTTAAATTCATCACAACAACAAAAACAGCTGCCCTTCATTTTCCCATTATTGATTTCGTTAATGTCAGGCGCAGTGTTCAGTTTAGCACTGGCGCCTTATTACTGGTGGTGGTTGGCAATTTTATCGCCTGCCCTGCTATATGCTTGCTTAAAAGGCCGTACACCACGCCAAGCATTTGCGATTGGCTTAAGCTATGGCTTTGGTCTATGGTTTGTTGGCGCATTCTGGCTCTATACATCGATTCATGTGTATGGAGATACCAATGCAGTATTGAGTGTCTTGATGATCGCCATCATGGCCATTGTCATGGGGCTTTTTACCGCGATTCAGACTTGGGTATATCGTAGATTCTTTCCTGAAACGCCATTAACTTTCGCTCCTTTGTGGGTGATCTTCGAATGGTCAAAGACTTGGGTCTTTACGGGTTTTCCTTGGTTATTTGCAGGTTACGCATTCACTGAACGACTTTTAGATGGCTATGCTCCACTGTTTGGTGTGTTTGCAGTATCTTTTGTCGTGATTATCCTTGCTTGTGCATTGGTTGAAATTTTAAATAGAAAAGTCTTTTGGATCTTTCCTGCAATCATTTTAATCCTTGGCGCATGGGGCGCATCGTTTATCACTTTCGTACAACCGAAAGCAGAAAAGCCGCTCTCCGTTTCTTTGATTCAAGGCAATATTCCGCAAGATTTAAAATGGTTAACTGAATATCAGGTTAAAACCTTAGAAATTTACGTTAATTTAAGCCGTACTGAATGGGGGCGTGATCTGATTGTTTGGCCAGAATCCTCGATTCCGCTGTTCCAAACAGATATTCAACAATTCTTGGATATGATGGATCAACAAGCCAAAAGTTCAGGCACAGCATGGGTAACGGGTATTCCTTATTGGGACTTAAAAGAATCACAGAAAAATGGCTATCCAATGTACTACAACAGTATGATGGCTTCTGGCGCAGATTCTTCAGGCTTATATAAAAAACAACGTCTGGTGCCTTTTGGTGAATATATTCCACTTTCAGGATTGTTGGCTTGGGTATTACCTGCACTACAAAATGATCCATCCATGAGTGGATTTTCCCAAGGTGCATCCAATCAAAAACCTTTTAATATTAAAGGACATGATTTGGCTGCAGCCATTTGTTATGAAGTGGCCTATCCGAATCTCACTCGACGTAATGCGATTAATAGTGACTTTTTAGTGACTGTTTCTAATGATGCTTGGTTCACTGGTACAGCAGGCCCATTACAACATCTTCAAATGGTGCAAATGCGTGCCAAGGAAAATGGACGTTGGTTTATTCGTGCTACCAATACAGGCGTAACAGCATTTATTGACCACAATGGGCATATTGTAAAACAAGCCCCTGTAGATCAAAAAGCTGTGCTTCGTGGTGATTTACCTGCCATGCAAGGTGAAACTTGGTACACCCGCTTTAGTGACTATCCTATTTTATTGCTATCCCTATTATTATTAATTTTAGGCTGGATCTATCGACCTAAAGCAGTCGATATTAGCTTTAAATCTAGACGTTAATGCTTGAATCCCTCATCTCTGGTTTAAGGAGATGAGGTCAGCTTCAACAAAGCGCTTGATTCAATGATTAAAGTAACTTTGTTCCCAATGGCACATTTGCATCAGGCACACACAACGTCACATGCCCATCTTGATTATGAAAACCCGTCACTAAACACTCTGATTGAATCGGCCCAATTTGCTTTTTTGGAAAATTCACAACAGCAACCACAAGCTTCCCAATTAAATCTTCAGGTTGATATAGGTTGGTAATTTGCGCACTCGATTTCTTTATACCGAGTGCTTCGCCAAAATCAACATGCAAAATATAAGCAGGCTTACGCGCTTTCTCAAACACTTCGGCTTGAATAATTTTTCCTACCCGTAACTCTACTTTAAGAAAGTCATTCCATTCTATTTGTTGCATTGCTGAGTCCTCGTATTTTTATCAATTCATCTCAAGAGATAAAATCATTTTAGATAAATTTAAAGCGATCAACCTTATACAAAACAGACAAATGATCCTGTTAAAAAGACAATCATGTTCAATCCAGACTCAATCCAAGCCCTATCAAAACGAAATTGAAAATATTTTCGGCGCATTTTTTATTATATTTTTTTCAAGTTTATGCTAAATTATTTTCGCTGATCATAAAGCCGTAAACGTTTACGTCAATCAACGTGCCAACATATCTCCAACAAGGCTTGGGGCTATTTAAATCAAGATTTTAAGATTTTGATGCGGCACTGGCGTTTGTTGGTTTACGGAGTAAAAAATGCAAAATTCTAAATCGTCTTATTTTAATTTTAAAAAGATTCCACATCGCTATGCAGCGATTGTTTTACCTTTGTTACTGTCTATTATCATGACATTTATTGTTTCATGTATCAGTACATTCAGAAGCATGGGGTTTGAGAATTTTTCGCTATATACATGGCTTTCAGCTTGGGGGATTTCTTGGCTGATTGCCTTTCCAGTGTTACTGTTTATCTTACCTATTGTGCGCAAAATCACCATGAGCCTTGTTCAACCGACTTAGTTGAATAAACCTGAGTCATTAAATTGTAGTGCAAAAAAAACCGAGGATTACACCCTCGGTTTTCCATGATATTTCAACTAAAGTTGAGTCACCAAATAAGACATCATTGCAGCTAAAAATAACATTGGCACATAACGATATGAACGTACTAAATATTGTTCTAATAATGATGAGAATTCAGTTTTTAACTGAAATACTGTCAAATTTAAGGCATTATAAAAACTAATAATAGATAATGCACTAAATACGCTAATCGCCATAAAACCAATCATGATCTGGCTATTGGCATCGGCAACTTGCCAAATATTGAGAAAAAACTGGCTAATCGGTAATAGGCTCAAAATTAAAAGAACAGATTTGAGCATAGTCCAATGAAATTGGCTGATTTCATCTGGTAATAATAATGCTTTCATCTCATCCTCCTAAGCAATTCAGATTGCCCTGAGAACTATTATGCAAGCTTTTAATTAAATAAAAAGTCTATTTTTATACACAATTTAACTTTCTTGTAACTATTAAATATGGGAATAATTCTTATTATAACTCTCAAACATCGTTATTTTAAATAGCTGTTATATTTCAATAAATTAAATACAATTTAGCAAACAAGAAAGATTATCACTTCACTCAAGATTTATTAACTCGATTAAATGAAGTGATTAATCCCATAAATAATAACTTAAATAATCTTCAATTAAGGTTGGTAATAAATATCTGCATCATTTCCTTCACCACCTTGTTTACCATCGGCACCAAAAGAATATAAATCAAATTTACGACCTTCAGAACCAGGGATCACATATTGAATATCATTTTCCCAACTGTCTTTCGGATAACCACCTTTAACATAACCACCAGGTAACCAGTTTTTAGCCGTTGCAGGTTGATTTACAAGCGCGTCTAAACCACCTTCTTGGCTTGTCGGATAACGCCCATTGTCCAGTTTATACTGGTCTAAAGCACCCGCTACACCTTTTAATGCAATTTTAGTGGTGTCAACTTTGGCTTTTTCACCACGTCCCATCACATTGGGTACGATCAATGCTGCAAGTACGCCTAAAATAACAATCACAACCATCACTTCAATTAAGGTAAAACCTGACTGACGAGTCCTATTCATCTTTCGTTGCATCTGCTTACTCTCTATATATTCTTTATAAAAATAATTGGCTTAAATCATATTGTTCATATTGACGATTGGCAACATGACTGCAATCACAATAACCAAAACAATACCAGCCATAAACACCAACATTAAGGGTTCCAGTAAAGCCAATAATGTTGAAATAAATGAGGATACTTCTCGATCCTGCATATCTGATGCACGGCTTAACATTCGATCTAACTCACCCGAAGCTTCACCGCTTTTAATCATTTGTACCATCATCGGTGGGAAATAACCACAACGCTCCAATTGTGTTGCAAGATTTCCACCTTCTGTGACTTTCTCTGCTGCAATATTAACAGCATCTCGTATCACCCAATTGCTACTCACCGCTGCTCCAATTTTTAAAGCATCAACCAATGGCACGCCTGATTGGGTAAGAATAGATAAGGTACTGGCAAAACGCGCTGCATTTATACCACGAGATAATTTACCAAATAATGGCAATCTGAGTGTTAAACGATCAAAAGCATAGTGCCCCGCAGAAGTTCGCAGGAATCGAATTAATAAAAAGATCCCAACCACACTAAACACCAGCATAAAGGGCCAAGCCTGCCGAATAATCTCACTGGCTTTCATTAACGCCACAGTGATCCATGGCAAGGCTTGCTTACTTTGGTCAAAGGTTTTAACAATGTCTGGAACAACATACGTCATTAACCCCATCACAATCGCAAAAGACATAAACATCAAGATGATTGGATAGATCATCGCACCTTGAATTTTCTTTTGCATGGCAAAGCGGTTTTCGGTGTAATCAGATAATTGATCTAAAATTAAATCTAAATGTCCTGAACGTTCACCCGCAGCAACAGTCGCAATATACAAATCTGGAAAGCGTCCTGTTTGTTGCATCGCTTGAGCCAAAGAGTGCCCTTCAAGCACTTTTGAACGTGCCGAAAGTAAAAGATTTTGTACATGCACTTTTTCACTTTGTTTGGCAACTGCTCGTAATGCTTCCTCTAAAGGAATCGCAGCAGCGACCAAAACAGAAAGTTGACGTGTCATTAAGGCCAGATCATAAGCCGAGAATTTACGTTGAAAAAATCCTGAACTTTTATTTTTATCTTTTTGTTCAACAGCATCCACCGTGACAGGAATCAATTCCTTGTCCCGTAGTTGTTGTCGAATCTGGCGTGCAGAATCTCCCTCTAACACGCCTTTTTGCTGCTTTCCTGAAGCATCAATTGCAGTAAATTGATATGCTGGCATTATTATGCTCTAGTTTTCCAAAATTTTTTGATTACGCTGTTGCGTCATACCCTATAAATCATTCATATTCATGTTTATAGATGACTGTTACACTCTAACACAAGCCGAATCTGGACATGAAACAATTTCATCACAGCCTCACTAAATTAATGAGTCACTAAATTAAAAATGTCGAATACCCTTGCTACGCCACAGACGATTTATCGTATTCAAGTTGCTGTTCCAGTCTATTTGAATGACTGCTTTGATTACCAAGTCACCGCTGAACAATATGCGCAAGCTGAAGTCGGTGCGCGTGTTGCAGTGTCTTTTGGCAGACAAAATCTGATTGGTGTTATTGTCAAGAAAGTACCTATTGATGAACCTGTGGATTCTCATTTTAAACTCAAAGCCATTACTGAACTGTTAGATGAACAGGCCATTCTAGACAGTAAAGTTTTAAGTTTATTGACATGGTCATCACAATATTATCAATTTCCTATCGGCGAAGTGATTCAAACGGCGTTACCTACCTTATTACGCCAAGGTAAACCTTATAATTTATTGGCACGTATCTGGAAACTTTTAGACTTACATGCCGAAGACAAAGTTAAGCGTTCTGAAAAACAACAAGAAGCCTATAAAATTTTAAAGCTACACCCGAAAGGGACACTGGAAAATATTCTTAATTTAAGTGGTGTTGAAACAGCCACACTTAAAGTCCTTGAGAAAAAAGACATTGTTCGTTGTGATTTAGAACCACAAAATGTCACGCCAGAACCTGTGCAATTGGCACAGATGCCACTCACGCCAAATGACGATCAGAAGAAGGCCATTCAAGCGATTTTAAAAGCGCAGAAAAAATATCAAGCGTTTCTACTGGATGGTTTAACTGGGAGTGGTAAAACCGAAGTTTATTTGCAAGTGATGCATGAAGTACTTAAACAAGGCAAACAAGTCTTGGTTTTAGTGCCTGAAATTGGCTTAACCCCACAAACCATCAGCCGTTTCCAATCACGTTTTCATTGCAATATCGCCTTACTGCACTCAGGCTTAAATGACACTAAACGTTTACAAGCATGGCAGCATGCGCAAACGGGCAAAGCCTCTATTATTTTAGGCACACGCTCTGCAATTTATACGCCTTTGCCACATTTGGGTTTGATTATTTTAGATGAAGAGCATGATCTTTCGTTTAAACAACAAGAAGGCTTTCGCTATCATGCTCGCGATGTGGCCATGTATCGTGCACATTTAGAAAATTGCCCGATTATCTTAGGTTCTGCCACGCCTAGTATTGACAGTTATTATCTTGCTCGCCAAGAAAAGCTGACACGGATTGAGTTAAATCAACGTGCTGGTGCCGCAATCATGCCGAAAATGCATTTGATTGATTTAAAAGTGGCAAAAAAACAGCATGGCTTAAGTGATGTTTTGATTGCTGAAATCAAAAAACGTTTAGAGAAAAAAGAACAAGTTCTGATTTTTTTAAATCGCCGCGGTTATGCCCCTGTGCTTATCTGTGAAAGCTGTGGTTGGCAGGCCAATTGCCCCAACTGCGATGCTCACTTTACCCTGCATTTAAAGCCTTATCAGCATTTACATTGTCACCATTGTGGCACGATTAATCGTATGCCTGATGCTTGCCCACAATGCAATCAACAACAATTAAAGCCAATTGGCATGGGAACTGCCAAAGTTGAAGAAACTTTGAATGAGCTGTTCCCTCATTTCCCCGTCTTGCGCGTAGATCGTGACTCAACTAGTCGGGTTGGCAGTTGGCAAAAGATTTATGATCAAATCCAGAAAAGCGAACCGACCATTTTACTTGGCACTCAGATGCTGGCAAAAGGACATCACTTTCCTTATGTCACCTTAGTGGCAATTTTGGATATTGATGCAGGTTTGTTGAGTGTGGATTTCCGCGCCACAGAACGTACTGCGCAATTGATTATTCAAGTTGCAGGCCGTGCGGGTCGTGGTGAAATGAAGGGTGAAGTCTATTTACAAACCCTAAGACCGGATCATCCATTATTAAACACCTTGATTCATAATGACTATCGGACCTTTGCCAAACAAACCTTAAAAGATCGCCAAGCAGCACTACTTCCACCCTTTCGTTATACAGCTTTGATCCGTTGTGATTCAAAGCATCAGGAAGAAAATTTAAAGTTTCTGACTGAAATGACGCAGCTCCTTAGACAAACTGCCGAAGAGAATTTAATTGATATTTGGGGACCGATTCCAGCGCCAATGGAGCGTAAAGCAGGGCGTTACCAAGCCCATGTGGTTTTGCTTTCTCAAGATCGGGCAAAAATGCATTTTTATATTCGCCAATGGTGGCAACAGCTGTTACATAGCAAACCTTCTACGATGAAAGTCACCATAGATGTTGATCCGCAAGAATTGAGTTGAGTTTATTGTTGTATGTTGAATATCCTCATATCTTGATTTAATTGCTTGCATAACCGAATATTGATGTATTACAACCACTTCCTGCCATTAAGTAAATTGTAATTATCAGTATTTTTATCAATTTCATGGTGCTGATTCCAATTCAATACTTTTTATTCAATATATTTAGGACTTAGCTCTCGACAGATAAAAAATACTATTTTTCTAGCAGATATGATTATTTCGAAGTTTTCCAAAAAAGTACTTAATTCAATAGATAAAAAGTAATCAACATCCCATGATTTTGCTTTTTCCATAGTTAGAGGTAGATTATGTATCAAATTCAAAATCATACCTGCACTATAGAAATCTGAGGATTGTATTTGCAATAGTACTTCTCTTAAACAAAAATCAAATATCCTCCGCGTACTTTCAACTGGAATAGATGACAAATTATCTATTGCGTCTCGAAGGGAAGGGGCAACACACTCATTTATCCTTCTATTTAGTAAAATATTTCTACTACCTATTATGTCTGCCCAAATAGGATTAATTTTACTATCCATTAGTAACCTCCCTCCTATTTCTTCAACCTAGCCATAGAAAACTAAAAAAAGTTGAATAGTTAATATTTAGTATCAAGTAGAAGTTTCAATATTAAGAGTTAATCATCATTTCGAACACTTCCTAACTCTTCTGCTCGATCATACCAAATAGCTCCAAGAACTTTATTCTTTCTAGTACCGATACCAAAATAATAGCATCTAGAAACTTCATAAACCGCTTCAGATGAGCCTCTTAAAGCTGATTGTAAATATAATAAAAACGCTTTTTTTTGATTTTTAGAAACATATACTCCTCTTTCATAACTAACAGCCAAATCATACATTGCATCAGGCCATTTCATTTCTGCCGCTTTTTTTAGATATTCAGTTCCTTTGACATAATCTTGTTCCAAAAAATGACCACCATGTAAATACCATGTTGCAATTGCGTAAGTTGCTTCTGGAGATCCTCGTTTATATGCAAGGTCTAATAGCTTATAAGCTTGTTCGTAATCTGGAATATCTTGTTTTACTAGCTCGCGGGCTGTTTGTATCAATTCATCATTTTTCAAAACTTTCTCCTTTTAATTACACTTATCCCCCCTACCTATTGCTCCACAAATTAGATTATATAAATAAATATCACTCTCTAACTGTTAAAATAATTTCAATCTATTAGTGAATAATCCTTCTAATCTTTTCACAGTCTGTTTCATATCCATTGAGTGGTAAACTATTTAACATCGATTCAAATTGCTGCTTCTTTTTTTGATCATTTGAATTGATCATTGATTTGGATTGACTAGAGAGAGAAGCCATTGCTTCTGAATAGCATAGGTTTAAGCTAAAAGAGTTTAGTACACTTCCTAAATAGAAAGCTGTGATAACCAATAAGAGGTAAATTATAGCAAATAGAAATATTTTAAAATTTTTCATATTTATAACCTTACATTAACAACAAGAATAGAAAACTATAAAACAGCCCCTGTGGAGCCTATAAACAAATACAAGTCGTAACCTCATAGATTAAATCCCAACATCATTTATAATATTTCTTTTGGAGAAAACTAAATCTTACATTCTCAACACTATCTAAGATAATTAAAACTATTTTCCTTTATCATAACTTCTCTCTTTTAGCTTAACATCAAAATATTCTACCCAATTTTCCAACATTTGGATTTCATCTCCAGATACGTTTTTAGATCTATGTCTACTGATAAATTCTTTTAAGTCATTGATTAATAATTCAGTATCTTCTAACTTTACACTTTCATAAAAAATTAAGCTTTGATCATGATTTCTTGAGATTTTATCACCACAAGTGACCAAAAGAGCAGTATAAAAATCTACTCTTTCATTCTGTTCTAGACCTTGATTTTCTTTAATCTCATAGTCGATAGAGGTCCATAAATAAGTCGGTATTTTTTCACTAGGCAACCTCATACATATATTCACAACTTTAAATTTTAATAGATTAGACTCTACAAAATCTAACTTATGAAATATAGAAATTAAATAAACACATCCTATTAAAAGAAGACCAATCATTAAAGAAAACAAGAATAAACGTAATTTATTTTTAGTTAACAATTTCTATTTCTCCATACCGAGTCATCGGTTTATTTGGGGAATACCATGGTTCTTCATATGTGACTTGAGATGTTTTCGTACTATTCAATAATTTTGAAACTTTTTCCCAATTGTTATTATTAGTACTATCAACAGTTACACATCCATGGCTAACTGTGCCTGAATGTAAACGAAAGCCACCACGCCCATTGTAAAAATCATCTAATTTACCATCTCCTTTTCTTAATAAACCATACCATCCAACTTGATGATTTTTAGGATTAGGATTATTCGTAATAATATAAGTTCCATTAGGTGCAGGTATTTCTTTACCTGACCCTGGACTTACAATTTGCCCCATTGATATATGACCACCAGAAAATGCTGTGGTAACAACCATCTGTTTCGTATCTATATCCATAACGGCCAAACGATTTGTAGTGCGATTTAAAACAGCTCTAACTTCAAGCCCTTTTGGATCTACAAAATTTATAGGATTATTTCCTACATAAGCATAGGTATTTAAACCTCCAGCCAATCCAATCGGATCACTCTGAGTATAACGCCCTATACTTGCATCATAATAACGGTTCCAGTTATACCAAAGTGTACTCTCTGCATCATAATATTGCCCAGGGAATCCAAGATTAAAAACACCTAATGTTTCATTCGTCACTGTACGCCCAAAACTACCGTTAGAAGCCTTCCACACCACCGACTTATTTGGGGCAGTAATTGATTCTGCCCGACCCAAATGATCATTGTGTATGAAATGTACATCACCTCTTGTGAACAGAGCGATAGGTTCGCCACCTAACCAGATATAGAAACGGCCTATGCTACCAACTCGCCATGTCTCTGCTGTTAAACGACCATCAGGCGTATAAATATAATCTGTGCGGGCTGAACCATTGACTTTACGACTGCGAAGATTGTCCACATCATAATCATAACGGGTAACGCTTTCACCTGATTTCACTGTTTTAAGACGCCCAAAACCATCATAAGCATAGTTGTAATTAGCTGTCCCGACCGGACCTGTACGAGCAGTTAAGTTTCCAAGCGTGTCATAACTATACGATTGTATACCCGCAGCAGTGGTCATTGATTTAAGCTGATTTCCAGCAGAAATTTCATAACGTGCTGCATTACTGGACTGGTTCAGTCTGTTCGACCCCGTATCGTAGCCCCATCTTAGTGCTTGTACATTTGTACTAGAACCAAGTAAACGGCCCATCGCATCATATTCATGACTAAGGCTCTTGCTATCGTCTACAACATCTTTGACTTGCGTGATCCAGTCATTGCTGTTGTAGCTGTAATCATAGTTTTGTAAGTTTCCACGAATACCAGTCAAGCGATAATCCTGATCATAACTGCGCTTTTCAGTCAGACCATTGCCATAGGTCCAACTTTTAACTCCACCATAGGGTTCATAAAGAATATTACTCACCACAGTTATGATAATATCTGTATCGAATTTGAATATTACCTCCTTGACTCGATTCAGTTCGTCATATATATACACGCTATTAAATATTAGTTCATGACCTTCTTGAAACACACGGTCATAATCATCGTATAACCAGTAATAATTGTATTCTGTACCATCAATTTTAGTCACTTGAACGGTGAGTTGGCCTGATTTGGTATAACCATAGCCTTTACCCGTTATCCCATCTGAGGTTGCACATAATCTTCCAATGCCATTGGTACAATCATCATAACGCCAGACTTGAACCTGATCACCTGTTCTGGCCTGAGTTTTTCGATTCAAGGCATCATAGTTATAATTGGTGATACTGCCATCGGCACGGGTCAAGCTGATGAGATTCCCATCATTGTCATAAGTGTAGCTGGTTTGACCGGTGGCTGGGCTCTTCTGGGTAAGAACTTCCCCGAAACCGTTATAGCTATAGGTGGTTGTATTACCAGCTGGATCAGTGACTGAGGTTAAGTTACCCAGGGAATCCCATGTGTATCTTACAATTGAGCCATCTGGCTGACCTTCTGTAAGTAAACGCCCCATGGCATCATAGCTAAAGGTTTTTACCTGGCCCAGTGCATTGCTTTGTTTAATCACATTGCCATTGCCATCATATTCCTGAGCAATGTTCTGACCATTATTGCCTTTGTCGGCTGTTATCCAACCTATCTGGTTTTGGTCATTTACTCGAGCGTAACGAACAGTATTACCTTCACGATACTCTACTCGTTGTAGGACACCCAAATTGGAATAACTGTAGTTCTGTTGGCTGATGACATTACGGGCAGTACCATGACTAATACTGGCAATCGTTCCATTATCGTTATAGGTCGTTTTTTCAACCATTCCATTTGGATAGATGGTTTTGGTACGACCAAAAGCTCCATATTCATAACGTGTTTGGATATACCTCGCCAGTGAATTTTTTAAGGCTTCACTGGTTACTCGCCCCCGGCTGTCATAGCTGTATTGAATGTCTTGCCCATTGGCTGAAGTAATTTTACCCACATTGCCCAAAGCATCATAATCACTATATGTCGCGGTTTGTCCCAAGGCATTCTTAAACTCGATCAGATTTCCAGCCGTGTCATACATATAACGGCTGACCTTTCCACTTTTAGTGACGACCATCGTTGCCAGCATCGTATTGGCGTGGAAGGTATAACTGTATTGTTCTGTACGACAACTGTTTTGGTCACAGACAGAGAAGCTTTTTAAGCGGTTTTTAGCGGGTTCATTGGCAGCATAATAGCTATAAGTTTCCTCTCGAATTAAACGATTAGACCCATCAAGTATTTGAATTTGAGTGATTAAACTGGTTTCTCCAAGGTAGCTATATTTTTTGATATACGCATTGGAAGCATTACCATTTTGGATACCTATAGTTTCTTGAGTGACTCTGCCAAAACGATCACGCTGATATTGTGTCTCTACGCCATTCCAGTCTTTGGTGGAAATCACATATCCATTGTTATCGTAAGTATTTTCCATACTGCTATTCGGGCAGTTATTTACCCCACTTCTTTCTACTTTAGCGAGTTTATTTTTTTGATTATCAGTATAAATATATTTAACAACTGCACCTAAAGGATTGGTGACAATTGTATAGTTATCAGCAAAAGTTAACTTATCAACTTGGGTACCATCACTAAGACCACTTTGTATCGCCTTATCTCCATTAAAATAATAGCTATTGTAACGCTTACCATTTATTGATATTCCACTCAATATGTGAGTACCAGCTCCATTTTCTCCATAATGATAGGTACGTGAACCTATATTATTTGGATAAGAAACTGAAATCAGACGGTTGTTATTATAGTTGTAAGTATAAATATTTTGAGCAGGGTCTATTACTTTTATGATTTGATCACCTGACCAGACTAATTCAATCACTCGCCCATTTGTATGTGTAACTTTTGAAAGTTTGCTATTATTATAAGATAGTACCCAACCTATACCATAAGCATTTTTTTTACCAAGCAACCTTCCATTTAAATTATAAGTTTCCACACCACCATCTGGTAAGCTAACAATAAATTCGTTATTAGATTTCTGAATCCGTGTTAATTCATTTAAGTAATAGTTTTCACCATTGGGCAATTGTCGAATTCTATTTTTTTGAGGGTCTATCGCTAAGCGATAATCAAAGCTATGCCTCCATTTCCCATTGACTGAAAAATCCGCATTACCTTTCGCAAAAGAATCATAATAGCGAATAAATACTAAAGGCATCTCACCAGTGGTTTTAAAATCTAGCTCCTGCTGGATTTTTTTCCCATTTGCAATCACGATAGGATTAGAAGTGCTATCCGCTGAACATTGTGTCTGGGTAAAAGCAGGTACAACAAATTCACTATCCTCCGAACTAGACGTTGGACCCGTGCTCGTAGAACCACCTCCCCCACCAGAACCACCAGGCCAAGGATCATTTATACTAGGGAATGGACTTGGTCTTATAGCCTCTACTTCTATTGTTGGTAATTGACCTACATCACCTCTGTTACTAGAACCTGAAATTAAACGACTTCCAAAAGTATTTTCACAGTACGATTCTATTTTATACCAATAATTGCAGTCTCCTCCGCTATAACATGCCTCATATTCCATTTCACATTCTTCAAATGACGTAGCGAATGTTTTAATTGGAAAGAAAATTATAATAAATAGTAGTGCTAATATTCTCATTTTTATTCTCAGAAAATCTTGAACTACGGAATACTGTATCACGCTCAACTATTAAATAAGAATCATTCTCAATTGATTTTTTAAATAAAATTTATCCTGAACTAAGTTTTTCTAAATAAATTAAAAAATATAGTATTTCATTTAAGCCCGCTATCATCAGCTTAAAAGAGATCATTTAGAAAAAAGCAAAAATCCATTGCCATATAAAGCAATGGGTTTTTAATACAATTTATTATCACGTCTTTGTTTACACATCAGTTCTCGTTTTTACCTCGCTAATCACTTTTAAATTTTTATTGGGTAAAAAGACAATTTCTTAATAAATATCTCCAAGTCAATCACAAAATCACGCTACAATTTCTAAAGAAAGAAAAAAACTTAAGGCAAGTGAATGTCACTGTTACTCCAAATCACCATCTTCCTTGGTGCAGCATTAATTCTGGTTCCTCTAGGGAAAAAACTCGGTATTGCCACCGTACTGGGTTACTTATTTACAGGAATACTTCTGGGTCCAAGCGCATTTAACATTGCCAATGATCCAGAGGAAATCATGCACCTTGCAGAATTTGGGGTGATTTTACTGATGTTCCTGATTGGTTTAGAACTTCGCCCACAGCGTTTATGGGAAATGCGCCAATCCATTTTTGTGATGGGAAGTTTACAGGTGGGGGTTACTGGTTTAGTGCTGATGGGAACCATCTATTTAATCTTTCAACAATCACTCCCCGCAAGTTTTGTGATTGGTTTTGCCTTAGCACTTTCTTCAACCGCCTTTGTTTTACAGCTTTTGGAAGAAAAACAACAGTTAAACACCACCCATGGTCAGCAATCCTTTTCGATTTTACTGTTTCAGGATATTGCTGCGATTCCATTACTTGCCATCATCCCACTCTTAGCAGGCAGTGAATCGAGTCATCATGGCGTTGCTTACTTTGCTGCGATTATCGCCACGTTCACGGGTTTATTTCTGTTTAGCCGTTATGTGATGCGACCATTTTTCCGCTTTGTGGCAAAAAGTGGTGCAACAGAACTGATCACAGCTGTTGGCCTATTTATTGTGCTGGGTGTGGTGTTGTTGATGGATACACTTGGGATCAGCACAACCTTAGGCGCTTTTTTAACAGGCGTGCTTCTAGCTGACTCTGAATTCCGTCATGAACTTGAAGCCAGTATTGCGCCCTTTAAAGGTTTATTGCTCGGTTTATTCTTTATGACGGTAGGAATGACCACACAAATCTCGTTAATTGCAGATATGCCATTACTGATTATTGGTGGCGCAGTCAGTTTAATTCTGATCAAAATGATCGCGATGGTAGCCATTGCACGTTATAAAAAAATGAGTTGGACCAACAGTTTAATGGTCGCAACCTGTTTAGCCCAAGGGGGTGAATTTGCCTTTGTGGTATTAAACGTGGCAAAAAGCGAAAAAGTATTGGCTGAAGCAATCATGGAGCCCATCACTTTAATTGTGACCTTATCCATGGTACTGACCCCAATCTTCTTTTGGCTGGTAAGTACGCAAGTATTGCCATTAATCAATAAAGACAGTGCGCCGAAATACGATGAGATTCCCAACGAACACCCTGCTCTTATTGTTGCTGGTTTTGGTCGTGTAGGGCAAATTGTTGCTCGTTTGGCGCGTATCCGTCATTTTACCTTTACCGCCATTGATAATAATTTACAAAAAATTGATTTTGTTCGACGCTATGGTGGTACTTTGTATTATGGCGATGTGACTCAACCCGATTTACTCCGTGCAGCCGGAATTGAGCAGGCCAAGGTTTTTGTATTGGCAATTGATAATGTTGAAGATTCAATGAATGTTGCGCGACATATTTTGCTCAATTATCCAAACCTTACCTTATTGGTTCGAGCACGAGATCGTTATCACATGCATCTCCTACGTGATGTCGGAGTTAAACATATTTGGCGTGAAACCTATTTGACTTCATTGGGGATGGGTTATCGAGCATTGTGTGAACTGGGCATGAGTAAACAAGAGGCTTATGATAGTGTTGAGCTATTTAGAAACTACGATGAAGAACTGTTAACACGTCAACAGCGTATTTATACCGATGAGCAAAAGCTTTTTGAAAGCTATCGGGACTTTATTTCGGAGCTTGAGCACCTGTTTGAAAGCGATGCGCAAGTTGAAAACCACAATCCTGAGCAATATAAAGATGTTCCAGATTTGGATGAATCAGGCTTAGAAAGACCCACAGCAAAAGCTCAAACCACACATGCCAAGCATGATCGTATTAATATTATGCGTGATGACGAAAATTAACTTTAAGATGCAGCGTTTTTCAGGTGAAATAAACTTGTGATTTATAATATCGCCACCATCTAAACAGGGATTTGGAGAATTTTATGTCTGATTTACGTCAACGTTTTTATATTGAAGATAGCCCTGTACGTGGTGAAATTGTACATTTAGATACAGCACTACAAACGATTCTATCGCAGCGTAATTATGCGCCTGCTGTACGCATTTTATTGGGTGAAATGTTGAGTGCAACAGCATTACTTGCAAGCACATTAAAAATTAAAGGACGTATTAGCTTACAAATTCAAGCACAAGGTACATTCAAATGGGCGATGGCTGAATGCAACCATTTAGGTGATGTACGTGCACTTGCAGATTATGAAGAAGATCCGCATTTTATGTTGAGTGAAGACAGCAGTACTGTGCTCAGCACGTTGCAACAACCTGTGTTATTTATCAATATTGAACCTGAATTTGGTGAGCGTTATCAAGGGATTGTGCCACTTGATCAACCGACGCTTGCGGCTTGTTTAATGCAGTATTATGACCTTTCTGCACAAATTCCAACACGTATTGTCTTGGCAAGCACCCATCACAATGCAGGCGGTTTACTGATTCAGTTATTACCTCGTAATAATGAAGAAGAACAGCAACGTGTAGATGAAGACTTATGGCCACGTTTGATTATGTTGACGCAGACCTTAAAGCCTGAAGAATTGACGGATTTAACCGCACAAGAAATTCTTTACCGTTTATACAATGAAGAAGAAGTTCGTCTACCAGACGTTGAACAGCTTCAATTCAACTGCACCTGTTCACGCGATAAATGCAAAAATGCATTGATCCAGATTGGTCTAGATGCGGTCAAAGAAACTCTAGAAATTCAAAATCCAATTGAAATGGATTGCCAATTTTGCAATAAAAAATATCAGTTCACTGCAAAAGAAGCTTTAAATCTGTTTGGTGAGCATTTGAGTTAATCTATTAAGATCTGAATGGTTTAAATTTGCAAAAATTTAACTATCGATTTTTACCAAGAAAAGAGCAAATTCAGTTTGCTCTTTTTTTTTCAATTAAAATTCAAAGCATAATCAGCAAGTGTTATAAATTAAAAGGTTGAATAGCTATTTAGAATCGTCATTTACTTAACCAAAGCACCAACCCGAACACACAAAGCCCATAGAACATGAAACACCACCTTTATCAGCATAAGCGGGCTTTTGCGCTAGATAAGTTTTGAAACAATAACCACACTAAGTTGCTCTTCCATATGTAGCCAAAAAGGCATAAAACTAGAATAAAGTTAAACAAAATAATGACCTTAAGTATGGCAAAAAATTATTATGAAGATTTGGGTGTTTCTAGAAATGCGACACCAGACGAAATTAAGAAAGCTTATCGAAAACTCGCACGTAAATATCATCCTGACGTGAGTAAAGAAACTGATGCTGAAGCAAAAATGCAGACCATCAATGTCGCCTACGACACCTTAAGCAATGAAGAAAAGAAAAAGCAATACGATTTTGAACTCGATAACCCCTATGCCAATACAGGTGGGTTTGGTGGGCAATCTACAGGTCAAAGTGGTTTTGATGGTAGCCAATTCCATCGTTCGTACAGTAGCAATGGTGGACAAGATTTTAGTGGTTTTGAAGATCTATTTGGACGTTTCGGTGGCGGTTTTGGCGGTGGACATCAACAAGATTTTGGGCAACGCGGCTCTCAGCAACAACGCAGCTATAAAGGTGAAGACCAACATGCCAGTATTGAAATTCCTGTAAGCATTGGTTATGAAGGCGCAACTCAGAGTATCACCTTACAAATCCCAACCTATAATGCCTATGGTGAACCCGAGGTACAACGGAAAACCCTCCAAGTTAAAATCCCCAAAGGAATGAAAGAAGGTCAGCAAATTCGCCTTGCAAAACAAGGACAAGCTGGAATTAACGGTGGTGAAAATGGCGATCTTTATATTGAGATCCAATACCAAGACACTGACCGTATCCGTGTTGAAGGTGCTGATGTCTATTACACGGTTGATGTCACACCTTGGGAAGCAGCACTTGGTCAAAGTATTGAAATTGATACCCCAGCAGGTAAAGTAAAAGTTACTGTGCCACAAAATGCCAAACCCAATCAGCAACTCCGTTTAAAAGACAAAGGGATACCGCATAAAACACCAGGTCATCTTTATTTGGTGATCAATATTGTTTATCCCAAAGCAACCACCGAAACACAGCAAAAAGCCTATCAACAATTTGCTGATGCTTTTACTGACTTTAATCCTCGTTCATAATTTTATAGATACCAACATAGCCTTGCTAAAGGAGAGCAATCATGACAACTATTCAATATCGTGAAATTGTCTATGACGGTTTCCATGATGCAGAAATCGTGGATGAAAACCTAAATCTAGATCTCAAGCACTTTGCTGAGGCATGCGGTCAAAGTCCGGATTGGATTTTGCAATTGCTTGAATATGAAATTTTACCTGCACGTCCTGAAGACCGTATTCATCAATTTTTTGGAGAAGACATCTCACGCGCACGTCGTGCTTATCGTTTACAACGTGACTTTGAAGCCAGTTTATCTGCCGTTGCAATGATGATGGATTTACTTGATGAAGTTCAACAATTGCGTAAACAAGTCAAACATCTTCACCTTCATACTCATTAATTCATTTCAAAATGTTAATGCCTAGTGACAGGTTAATATTTAACCTGTCATGATGGAGAACTTGTCTCTCCGTTTTTGTTTTTTCGTTTAGAATTTTCTGACAAAGAGGTTAATGAGCTCTGATGAATTCGAAAGTAATGAATAAAAAGTTGAAACACATGTTCCCAGAACACCGCGATCTCATGTGTAGTTTAAAACAAGAAGATCCGCATTTTGCTAAACTTTTGATTGACCACGATGAACTTGATCGTGAAATCAGTCACCTTGAGCTTGATCCACTCAATCATATTCATGAAAATATTGAGCAGCTCAAGCGGAAAAAATTAAGATTAAAAGATCAACTCTACTTAATTTTACAAAAGACAGCTCAGATAAATCCTCAACTAGAATAATGCTTAATTATTTCAGTTTTGTGATTTTTTCGACTTCTTTCATGGTTTGTTTGATCGGTTCATAATCTAAAAACCAGAGTAAATTGACGTGCTGATTTTTATGTTGTTGTGCCAACATATCAATCACACTTCTTTCACCGCGTCCAACCAAATGACGGCGGTAAAAATAGATTAACAGCCCAATCGTACAGCCCAACATCACACCCAGCATCACCCAGAAACCTATCGGGCTACGTAGACCTGGAATGAACTCAAAATTCATTCCATATACCCCTGTTAATAAGGTCAATGGCGCAAACACCGCAGTAATAATCGCAAGAATTCGCATATTCTCATTGGTTTGATTGGCGATTGCAGAAAAGTGTAAATCTATTGCAGTTTGAATTGCGGTACTTAAGCGTACCGTATATTTTTGAATACGCTCAACATGGCTAACCAGATCATCCACGCGAACCAACATAATATCTTGCTTTTCAGTGCGCTTTTTACCTTTTAAATGTGCATAGTTTTCAACAATTTCATCTCGAAGTTCCTGTAGGGAATCTATTTGTTCTTCGCACAAATTTTCAATTTGTTGAAAAACCAGATTCTCTTGAAACAGTTGATGCCACTTGGTAAAACGGCGATTGCCTTGCAATAGTTCTTGTTGCCAGAATTCAACCCGACGAGACAGAGGATTACGTAAATCCAAATAGCCATCAATCATACTATTCAGCAAGCGCAGTGCTAAATCTAAAGGCGTAGTCGGTAATTTACGTGGTTTATTTTGTTCTTCTAAACTCTTATTCATGATATTGAAAATACGTGCAAGATAACTTTCAAAGGCATGGTTGCCCTTTTCATGAATGGTGATTAAAGCTTGTGAAGTAATAATAAAACTGACTGGCGAGGACGCCAAACCAAAAACACGATCATGCTGTTCAAGCGCATCTTCGCCACTATCGATTTGATCATCTGGGGTAATTAATTTACGAAAAATCAATAAATCATAATCTTCCATTGCATCAAATGCGCATGGATGTTCGATATTTAAAATATCTCGAATATGGTATTCATTGAGATGAATTTCGGTCGCATTATAGATTTCTTTTTGCCATAGCTCAGCACGATTGACCACATCTTCACGGGTACAATCCACCCAGACAAATTGTTGCTCTGCATTAAAAACAGGTTCTTTTTGTATACAGGTATAAGGTTCATCTGTGTGTTGAAAAAAATAAAAGCTTTGCATATTCACGATATTTTTGGTCTTTATTGTTATGCATCATGCCATAAAAAAAGCCCTGAGCAAGCCAAAGTTGTAACTTTGGCGAAGCACAAGGCAGTCTTTTCTGTATTAAGTTTTAATCAAACCCTAAAGGATTTAAACCTTGCAAATATTATGCTTGGTCTACATCTTTCATGGTTAATTTAATACGACCACGGTTGTCTACGTCAGCAACTTGAACTTTAACGTCTTGACCTTCAGCCAAGATATCAGTCACGTTTGCAACGCGTTCGTTTGAAATTTGCGAGATGTGAAGTAAACCATCTGTACCTGGCATGATATTTACAAACGCACCAAATTCAACGATACGAATCACACGACCAGCATAGATTTTACCTGGTTCAACTTCAGCAGTAAGCGCTTGGATTTTTGCAATCGCAGCTTGAGCAGCCGCTTTGGTTTCACCAAATACACGTACAGTACCGTTATCTTCGATATCAATCGCTGCTTTTGTTTCTTCTGTGATTTGACGGATTGTCGCACCACCTTTACCAATCACATCACGGATCTTATCAGGATTGATATTGATCACTTGGAATGTTGGCGCATGCATAGAAATTTCAGGACGTGCACGTGAAATCACTTGGTTCATTGCATTCAGAATATGCATACGACCTGCATAGGCTTGATTCAACGCAACTTCCATAATTTCTTCTGTGATACCTTCGATTTTGATATCCATTTGAAGCGCAGTAATACCGTTTGCAGAACCAGCAACTTTAAAGTCCATATCACCTAAGTGATCTTCATCACCTAAGATGTCAGAAAGAACAGCAAAACGCTCGCCTTCTTTTACTAGACCCATTGCGATACCCGCAACTGGCGCTTTAAGAGGAACACCTGCATCCATAAGTGATAATGAAGCACCACATACAGAAGCCATTGAAGATGAACCATTTGATTCAGTAATGTCAGATACAATACGAATCACATACGGGAAGCGATCAGCTGGTGGAAGAACAGCTTGTACACCACGACGTGCTAAACGACCATGACCAATTTCACGACGCTTAGGACCAGATTCACGACCTGTTTCACCTACAGAATATGCAGGGAAGTTGTAATGCAACATGAAGTTGTCAGTTTTTGTACCAGACAAAGTATCAACCATCAACGCATCACGTGTATTACCCAAAGTCGTTGTAACCAACGCCTGAGTTTCACCACGTGTAAATAATGATGAACCATGAGCACGATCTAACACACCCACTTGTACGTCTAATCCACGAACAGTTTTAGTATCACGACCATCGATACGTGGTTTTCCTGAAAGGATGTTGTCACGCACAGTACGGTATTTAAGATCTTCAAATAATTCGTTTAAGTCATCTGCAATACCAGCTTCGTCATTTTCAGGAACGAATTGAGCCGTTGCTTCAGCTTGAAGTGCATCTAAAGCAGCATAACGGTCATGCTTAACAGCAATGGTATACGCTTCAGAGATTTTAGCTTCAAATGCGTCTTTTAATTTTGCACGAAGATCTTCGTTTTTAACTGGAGCAGTCCAAGTTGATTCTGTTGCACCAGCGGCAGCAGCAAACTCTTTAATCGCTTGGATCGCAATTTGCATTTCGTCATGACCGAAAAGCACAGCGCCTAACATTTGGTCTTCTGAAAGTTCTTTTGCTTCAGATTCAACCATCAATACTGCAGATTCTGTACCTGCAACGACAAGGTCAAGGTCAGATTGAGCAAGTTGTTCTAAATTTGGGTTAAGGACATATTCGCCATTGATCAAACCAACACGTGCACCACCGATTGGGCCACGGAAAGGTGTACCAGCGATTGCAAGTGCAGCAGACGTACCTAACATTGCAGCAATGTCAGCATCCATAGTTTTGTCTGAAGACACAACTGTTGCAGTAACTTGGATCTCGTTGTAATACCCTTCTGGGAACAACGGACGAATTGGACGGTCAATTAAACGAGAAATTAAAGTTTCTGCTTCTGAAGCACGGCCTTCACGCTTACCATAACCACCTGGGATACGACCCGCAGCATATTGTTTTTCTTGATAGTTAACTGTAAGTGGGAAGAAGTCTTGACCCGCTTTAGCAGTAGGTTGTGCAACAACAGCAACCAGTACTGTTACGCCACCCATTGTAATAAGAACCGTGTTTGCTTGACGAGCAACACGACCTGTTTCTAGTACAACTTGATGTTGACCATATTGAAATTCTTTACGAATAACATTAAACATTGACATGTATTTTTGTTTCCTAATTTTATTCTAGTGGAGACCCCTAAGGTTTGGCATTCACATCAACCGCATAAATGACAAAGCTTAGAAGCCGACCTCACTAGACAATAAATCTTTAGTTAGACTAATTTTAAACACGAAGAAGGAGCGAATATTCGCCCCTTCCCTTTTATCCAGTAAATACTGGATAGACTTTAGTTTTCATCAGTACAGCATTCAGCATGCAATAATCCGAAAATAAAAGTTTAAATCGAATTAACGACGTAAACCTAAAGCAGCAATCAAATCGCTGTAACGAGTAGCATCTTTACCTTTAAGATAGTCAAGAAGCTTACGACGTTGGTTAACCATACGGATCAAACCACGACGGCTATGATGGTCGTGTTTGTGTTCTTTAAAGTGACCTTGCAAATCATTGATTTGAGCAGTCAATAAAGCAACTTGTACTTCAGGTGAACCAGTGTCATTTTCAGCACGAGCGAATTTTGCAACGATCTCTGCGCGATCTGCGTTTGTTAAAGCCATTCGATTTCTCCGAGATGCTTAATTTAAATATTTGATACAAATCAAATTGATTCTTCAAAATCAATTTAACTGCCGTGCATCACTACAGCAGTCGCCTATTTTAAAGGAAGTGGGGTGAGATTGCAAAAATATCGTACAACCATATCCCATAAGGCTTAATTACCAAACTATTGCATTTTTTTTACAAATCGCATGGCAATTGGGACACTGACATCATGCTCAACTCAGTTCACACTGCCGTGGAATAAAAATAATCATGGAAAAAGATTGTGAAATTGTTTTCAACCAATACCTGCTATGTACCCAAGGACTTAAGCAGTATCACGCAGCGCAAAAATGAAGTTTCTCCAGAACTGGGAGGGATGACCCAACAACAAGTTGAAAAGATTTGGCAAAGTATTGAAAACCTGTATCAAACAGGCAACCATCCCCTGATCACCATGTGCTTAAGACGCAAAGGTGAGATTATTCTCAATCGTAGTCTGGGTTATGCGTCTGGTAATTCTGCCGATGGTCTGGCTTCAGATGCGGTACTTGCCAATCCAGACACCCCGATTTGTCTATTTTCAGCATCAAAAATAATTACAGCAATGTTGATTCACATGTTAGATGAAACAGGTGCAATCAATCTATTAGATCCGATCAGTTATTACATTCCTGAATATGCACAAAATGGCAAGCGCCGTGCCACAATTTTCCATTTATTGTCCCACCGTGGTGGAATTCCACGGATAGAAATGGAAGTCACCCCAGAACTGCTTTTTGACAAAGATCAAATTTTACAACACCTTTACGCTGCACAACCCATTTCACCTGCTGGTACGCATTTGGCTTATCACGCTGTTACTGCAGGCTATATTTTAGGTGAATTGATTGAGCGGGTAACAGGGCAAGATATTCGTCAGTTTTTACATGAACATATTGAAAAACCGATGGATATGCAATTTTTCAACTATGGCTTAAAACCAGAATATAGAGATCAAGTTGCTTTAAATTACCCGACTGGTGTACACCCTAAACTCGGTACAGACTTATATTTAAACCATGTGCTCGGTGGTGGCTTACAGCTTGCTGTCGATGTGACCAATGATCCACGTTTTATGGATACGGTATGCCCTGCGGGCAATATTTACACCAGTGCTGAACAAGCCAATCGCTTCTTTGAGATGTTATTGAATGGCGGTCAATATAATGGCAAGCAAATCATGAGTCCTGAAACGGTATTTCGTGCAACTTTGCCTACCTCAACCACCAACATCGACCGAACCTTACTTGCACCGATGCGCTATGCTTTGGGGCCTATGCTCGGCAGTAACCCAGTGGGTATATTTGGGCCAATGACGGGGCAAGCCTTTGGTCATTTAGGCTTTTCCAACATTCTCTGCTGGGCTGATCCAGAGCGTGATATTAGCGTCAGTATTTTAAATACAGGCAAAGCTGTAGTTGGAACACATATTCCTGCTCTGGCGCAAACGCTTTATCAAATTTCTACTCAGTGTCCTAAGATCCCTAAAACACAACGTCGAGCATTATTTGGCACAGATCGAACAGAAACCGAATTGGTTTAAATTGTCGGTTTAAACAGCGGTTTTGGTTTAAACGCAACAGATAAAATATGAAAAAGCCCTAAGATTACTCTTAGGGCTTTTCCTTTGCGCTGTAGTTTCTTGTTTAGTTATTGTGCTTATCTTATTTATAGTATTTGCTTGTACCCTAAGCAGTTTTTGTTTTTGTACATGACACTTATTTCACAACCATGTGACCAATTATGTCCTTATGTGACTTATTATGCCTGTGACAGACATTGAACAGAAGTCGCATTTACCGCAAGATTATGTGAGAAATAACGTACATAGAGGCAATGGTTGTAGCCTTTAAAAAAACCTACTAAATTTAAATAATTTGATTCTCTTTGAAGTAAAAAATTCAGAATTTAATTTCAATAAAAAAGCCCTGTAGTCTCTCCCAAAACTACAAGGCTTAGCGGCTGTAAGTTTCCTCTTATCACTTACTTTCATGTAAGTTCGCAGTCTCACGACTTTAAATTGTTATTATTTTGCGATTTTACTCAACGATCCTTGCTGAGTTCTTTATGGCTTCATCATCTCAAAAAGTAACAAGAAGCTCTATGCGCAAATCTCTCGAATTCATGTAAGCAATTTCGTACATAGAGATAAATTATCAATAAAAACTACAAAATAACTATGCCGTGTTAATCATGCTAACCAATCCACTCATTCTGGTTGTGGCTGTGTCTAAAGCATGGATAAATGCCTGTCGATCCACCAATAAACTCACTACAGATTTGGCCCGTGTGATGGCAGTATAAATCAACTCTTGGCTTAGCAAACGTGTTGCTGCAACATCCAAAACTACGGCGGTATGGGTGAATTCTGACCCCTGAGACTTATGGATGGTTAAAACAAAAGCGGTTTGCATCGATTTAGGCAAACGCGTTGCAGCAATCCATTTGTCTAAACTGGGGAAATAGACTTCAAATTGATCAGCATACTGGCGATGTTTTAGACAAATCCCGATATCTCCATTGGAAAGACCAAGTTGATAATCGTTATAGCTCATCATCACAGGACGCCCAACATACCAGTCGCCATAACGAGCCAATGTTGGAAGATATTCAAATAATGCTTTTTCCATTTCATGGTTTAAGCTATTCAATCCTAATGCACCATGCCGAACAGCCGTTAAAATACGATATAGGTCAAATGCTTGTGTCACCGCTTCAATTTGATGATGAGGCTCTTCGGCCATCAGATAGCTGTTTAAACTTTGAAAATAAGCTTGAAAACCTAAACTGAGTTTTTGGTAATACTGGATTAAATCTGCTGGCAAAATCTTTTCAGGCAGATATTCAAGCTGAATCACATCTTGCATATTTGCTTTGAGTTCAACTGGTTTAAGCGCACTCGCCTCAACAATCTCTTGCTCAAAAGTCGCCAATAATTCTGCACGGTCTATACTTTGATTTTTCTGTGATTGAATAAACTGTGCCATTTTTCCAATTAAGGCACCATCTTTAAAGCGCTGACTGGTCTTAAGATTGACCCGATTGTGCTGTAATGATTGTACATTCTGTAAATCTGCCAACACCGAACCGACATCTACAGAAGCCAACTGATTGGCATCGCCCAAAAGAATTAAACGGCAATGTTCAGGAATGGCTTCAAATAACATCGTGGCTAAATTTAAATCTAGCATCGATGCTTCATCAACCACGATCACATCATAAGGCAATGGCTGTCGCAGATTAAAACGAGGAATATGCTGATTTCCCAAGCCCAATAACCGATGCAAGGTCATAGGATTAAATTGATGTTGGTTCAGTCCAAAACTATGTAGTTTTGGATCACTCAATGATTTTTGTAATGCTTCCCCCATTCTCTGTGCGGCTTTGCCTGTCGGCGCAGCCATTGCAATACGAATATCAGGAAGAGTTTGCTGCAATACTGCAATGATTCTGGCCAAGGTATAGGTTTTACCTGTACCTGGTCCGCCAGTAATAATATTAAAAGCATTGCCTGCCACCATAGTTAAGGCAGCTTTTTGATGTGGATCGGTGAGAAGCGAATCAAACGCAACAACATCAACAGGTTGAATCTTCTGCTGTTTTAACCGTGCCACTTGTATCGCTAAACGGCGCTCAAGTTGCCAATAACGGTATAGATAAATCAAGCCATGCTGTTGCACAAATGGTGCAACCACTGTTTCAGCTAAACTATGTTCTACAATATCAAGTTCTTCAATATCATGCGTTACAATCAATGGCTTTAATAAGGCGGTGTTTTGCGCCTCTGCGGAGATACAGCTATCCCCTTGTGTGGTCGCCAATAAAATTTCTTGTACTAATTCAAGTGTCTGTTCATCTAATCCTGAAGCTGTGGAATACTGCGCTAAAATGTATTTACTCCAAGTCTCAATCCATTGCGGGACTTGGCTTTCTAAATCCTGTTTATTTTCCACACGGTTATCCTCAGAGTTATCTACAAGGTTTTCAACAGAGTTATCCACAGAATAACTTATTGTTTGCAAAGATGTTCAAGCAACTATTCACACGATTCAACTGGATTTATCCTCAGTAAAATAGCCCAATATGGCATCAAGTCTTAAAATAAATTCCGTCGTGGGTCGCCAGAAGTAGTAACCTTGTCCGCTTTGACCATTCATACCACGTAAATACAAATAGGTTGCGCCTCCCAGATCACGATCAATTTGATAATCTTCGAGCTGGATTTTCAAATAACGATGCAATGCCACCAAATACAAAGATGCCTGTAGCCAATAACTGGCATGCGACATGCTGTCCTGAACAGCTTCAAATGAATAACTTTGCTGATCTACACCCAAAAAATTACTTTTATAATCGGCGATATGATATTGCTGACCATCAAAAAACACCAAATCAATTGACCCATTTAAATAACGTGCTGAATTGGCATCTTTAAACTCAGGCATTGCAATGGCATGCTCATCAAACAATTGATGTATACGTTTAATTGCCAAAACTCGATCTGAAAGGGCCAGATAAAATGGAAACTCAGCTAAATGCTCATGTGGTTCAAGTTGCCCCATTTTAAAATGACTGAGAATTGGAGTCGATAAAACATCCTGTAGCCACTCAGCCATCCAATCAATCAGCGTCTCTTCTATAGCCTGTTCTGTTTGAGAAACGCCCTCACTCGAATTGTCGTTGAGAAAAGCCTGCTGATATTTTTCCAGTAACTCCGTCCATAAACTTGAATAATCATTTTTAAAGCGACGACGTATTTCCAAACGCCAATAATGCGTATCTTTAAAATCAATATGCTCAAAAATTTCATGCAGGAAATTTCCTGCAATTGTACCCATTGGGAAATTGGCTTTGATCCATGCAAGCGGTTGAGTAGGAACTACATCTGTAATGATTTCAACAATGGGTTGTTGAATTTCATCTTCTGCTCGATCCTGTTTTTGTTCAGAAACGGCCAAAGCATCCTGAATTTGTTGCCGAGTTAAATGCTGAGCCAAAGCACTAAAACTGGTTTTACCCCGCGGATAAAAGCGTTGGGTAGGAAAGGCTTGTGCAAGTAAAGGCAATTGGACTTCGCTCTTGGGTTTTTCTAAACGTGGTGGGCGTTCGGTCAATAAAGCTTGCATGATAGTTCCTGCATGCTGAAACGTATTTGCACCCTGACCACGCCAAAATGCCAGTCCTGTTGTGGATTTTTCCTTTACATCACTCAGCATCGCATACACCCGATAACTAGCACGGGTCAATGCCACATACCACAACCGGTGATGTTCTGCTAAAGCGCGCTCATTGTGCTGCTCAATGTCTTTTTTATCGAGTAGATTGGCATCATTGATTGCCACCACACGCTGTTGTTCATTCTGTCCTGTTCGTACATTCAGCTGTTCAACCGTCGAGAAATTCAGCGTTTTATTGATCTCTTTAAAGTCTTTATCAGCGCCCAATAAAAACACAAACTTAAATTCAAGCCCTTTGGATTGGTGAATGGTCATCAACTGAACCCCTGCCTCATTGGACAGTTTCCGTTCCATCTCCCACTCTCTCTCCATCGGTGAAGTCAGTTGTTTTAAATACCAATGATAAAGATTTTGTGCACCTTGATAGTCTTCACTGTGCTGGCTCAATAACTCTGTTAAATGACGTAAATTCACCACCACACGCTCATTGTCACGACTGTGTTTTTCCACCAATTTTGTCCAGACAGAAAATTGGTTAAGCAGATATTGCCAAGCCGTTAAAAACCCTTGATTGAGCCACATCTCACGAATCTGATCGAACAGTTCAATATAGACACTCAAACCATCGGCATGCTGTTCCAAGGCAATCAACGCTTTTAAATCAAAGCCGATCAGGCGGCTTAACAAAGCCCGTTTTACTTTGGCTTCATGATAAGGATGCAAAATTGCAGCAAGCACAGCCCCAACATCACCAGCTATCTGACTTTCAAAGACACTTTTTTTCGAGGGTCGACTGGTTCGAATCCCTAAAAATTCCAACGCGGATTGTGCTTTATCTAAGCCATCATGGTTTTTGGAGAGGATGGCGATATCATTTTCATCTACTGCACGATGCACTGATTTTTCAATAAAATATAAACTGCCTTGAATCCCCTGATTCAGTAGCTCACGAATTTTCCATGCCACTTGTTCAGCTTCTTGATTCTTATCTTCAAGCTTGATCCACCTTAAAGGCTGTGGATTGACATGACCTTGATCCAGTAAGTCGGGATGCGGACGAGGACCTGCTTGTACTGGGGTATACCAGACCTGTTCACCAAAATCCATTTGGCGTTGAAATAAGGCATCAACCACTTCAACCAAAGGCTTGACTGAGCGATGATTAAAAATCAGATTATATTCATGCCCTGCTTTACCAAACACATCCTGATGCGCTTTTAAAAAGGTCAACATGTCCCCACCACGGAAACCATAAATCGCCTGTTTACGGTCTCCGACCATGATCATACAACCCTGTTTGACACGATTGGGATGCCGCCAAATTTGTGCCAACATATCATCTTGATCTTGGTTGGTGTCTTGAAATTCATCGACCAGAATCAGTGGATAACGCGCATGTACAAAGCTCGCAAAACGCTGCCCTTGTTCACCTTGCAAAGCCTCTGCAAGGGTACGAATTTGTTGTGCAAAGGTGGTTTCACCCTTTTGCTGTAACACTTGAGGTAAACGTGTTTTAACTTCTTTTGCCAGATAATATTTTAAGAATGTATTGGTTCCAAGCAGTTGATTTTCATATATCTCAATCTGCGCATAAATACTGAGTAATTGTTGAATAAGTGGGTGTTGATAAAAATCGGATTGTACATTTTCAGGTGCCGCTTTTTTAAAAATTTGCTGCTCCCGAATCACCTTCATCAAGGTTGCAAAGTCGGACTTTTCAACACTCAGCTTTGAACTTAGATAATGCTTATAGTCATGCTGTTGTAGGGTTTGAATAATTCGCGGCAAGCTCTTGGCAAAAATACGATTCAATCGATCATTTCTAAATTTTGTCCCATTCGCAAATTTATAAAACTCACCATCCAATAAATAATAACTTTGCAAAGTCAGCAATTGATCCAGTTGAATCTTGGCAAGCTGTTCAATCACCTGTTGGAATAGCTGAACATCTGCATTGGAAAATTTAGGCTCAATAAAATTTGCCGAGGCAAAATTTAAGCTTTGTTCCACCGTTGCAACATAATAATCGACCCCATGTAACTCGCCCGCAAACATCAAGCTATCCACAATATCTTGGGGCTGTTTTTGAATCCATGCACGAAGTACATCATGAATCAATTGCTGGCTATAACTTTTCGCATCATCAGTAATTTCAGCCCGCTCGATTTTGCCACTTTCAAAAGCAAACTCACGCAGTAATTTCTGACTAAAACTATCTAAAGTCCCGACAAAAAGTTCATCCAGTTGATCAATCACCAATTTCAAGCGTTCACAGGCATACGCAATCCGTGAGGCAAACATCTTTAACACTTTAGAAAATAATGGATCTGACTCTTGGGCTGCTTTGGTCAAGACTTGCGCTTCGGTTAATTCACGACATGAGTCAAAATAGCGGTATGTTTCCTGTAATCGTAAGCGAATACGTGTTTTCAATTCTGCCGCAGCTTTACGGGTAAATGTGGTCGCAATGACTTGGCTCGGTAAGTATTTTTCTAAAAAAATCCGCACCATCAAGCTTGAGAGCGTATAGGTTTTGCCTGTACCTGCAGAAGCTTCGATCCAGTGCAATCCAGCAAATTGCATATCTTCAATCGGCTGAATCGAAACTTTTTTGGCTGTGCCGTTTTGTGCTGCTGGTAACTGTGAATTTACGGAAGTCATGTTTATTCCTCCGCAACAAATTGATGCTGATAAATCGGCTGATACAACGCATAGCCAAAATGATCACAAGCATGTTTTAACAATGCGGTCGCATCTTGCTCTTGCAAAATAAATTGCCAATCCCGATGCTTTTTACTCCATTCCATTTCAGTCAAATCATAAGGTAGAAACGCATCGCTTTTATTCCATTCATTTAAAAGATCTGCAAAGTTATCGATCAACATGCTTTCCACATGAGGTTGTGTATCCGCATTTAAACCATGTTCATTTAAACGATGTTCAGCTAAGCCACCTTCAACAGTCCCGAGTGACCATTGCAACTGCTTATTATTTTCAGCGGGCTTTAATAACAAAGCAGCAGGTAGAACCAAAGGTTCCGATTGGGCATAGGCAAATGCTTTAAACCACGGCAATAAATATGCTTTCGCCTGTTCTGAACTTAACCCAGTACTGATGATCGTGACATCACTAAATACCGCAATACGTTGTAGTGTTTTAGACTTTTCAGCATCGACATTTAAATAGCTTAACCAAAGTAAATATTCTAACCAAACTTTGGCACGACGTTTAGCACGACCGCTTGACGCATCCAAACTCACCCAATGCTGCCCTGCTTGCTGAGGTACAGTAATATTCATGACCAAACCAGCGTCAATTCGCCATTGCCGTTGCGTTGTCACCGTCACATCAGCAGCATAACGCTGTAACCGCTCTTTTAAACTGTCTTGCTCCGCCAAACTGATTTGCCATGCGCTGTGCTGAACCTTACCAATGGGTAATTGATTTTGCAGTAATCCAATCTCTTGAGACCAAGAGTCTTCAGCAGAATGAGTCGATTGTTTCTGCAAGAAATCTCGAATCTGATAACGTGCCAAACCATCCAAAATTAAGGGTTCATTCATTGCAGGAATATCTTCTGCGCGCAGATTCTCTACGCCTAAAGTTTTTAAATATAACTGTGCCGGGAAAGTGACATCTTGAATCCACTGTCGCGCATCCAAAACAGTGAGCTCTTCTTGAACAACAGGATATTGTGTATTTGCCCAAGCCTCACGTTTAGCAAGCATTTCCGCTTGACGGATGTGTTGTGCAACATTGAACCATTGATCTTGAAAACGAAGCGGTGTGGTTGACTCAAAACCATTTGGATCAAAAGGTTGTAGGCTATGAATGTGATATAAACACTGCAAATGTTCAGGGACTTGAATCCCCTTAAGCTCAATCATCTGATCAACAGGACTGATATCTTTACTATCCGTAGATAATGCCGTTTCAGATTGGGCAATCAGGGCAATATGGTTGATCAATTCCTGTAACACGCTGGTTGGCTCACGAACTTCACCATCACTCACATCAAAGCCATTATAGAATAACCATAGATTTTCCTGCGCCAATAATAAAGCATCGAGGAAAGCGCCTTGATCATCATCTAGGCGGGAACGATCCCCCAACTGCGGCTTGAGAATTTGCATCAAATCAAAGGGTAAATGCACATTTCGATCTGGAAATTTACCCCCATCCAAATTTAACAGGACGATCAACTTATAAGGCAAAGGACGAATCTGGCCAATTTGGCTAAAGGTAATCTGCCCTGTCGGTAAAGCCTGATCGATTTGACCTTCTAATAAATTTTGAATTTCATTCAATAGATAGGGTAAAGGTAAATAAATATTTTTAAGGATGGGTTGCGCATGTTCATCATAAAAACTGGCTAAAGTCAGCATACGCTCTTGTTTTTTGACAATTTCACGTACGACTTTTAACGACTCAACACCGGCTTGTTCAAACTCAACAATGTCTTGCATCAGTAGTTTTAACCACGCCTCAACATTGCATTTTAACGTGGTATTTTTCCCCAACTCATGCGCAATCATCCAGTCACGGCGCACATCAAAATCTTGATAAATCTGAATCAGTTTAGCCACTAACTCAAAATCACTTTGCAAAATTTGGGCATAACTTAGGGTATTTTCAAAAATCGTATGCTCTGGAATCGCAATACCTAAAGCCAAACGATCAAGAGCAAATTTAAAACTAAAACGAAAATCTTCATCATCCTGACTTAAAGATCGTCGTAAATGTTGTGCATCTAGACCACGTTTAAACCCAGCATTGATCAATAGCTCAATCATTCTTTCTGTATTTGAAATATCCAGAGCGTAACGTAATTGCGTGGCATTTAAACTTAACCAATCTGCAAAATCCTCAACGCTAAAACGACCTTCAACCAATTGAATACGGCTTAAAACAGCACGCCAAGCATTATTGGCATCCAGTTGCGTTACACCAGCAATCTTCACTGGCAAATAAATACTGTCTTGGTTTGGTGTATGCGGAAATACACTGCGAATAAGCGGTTCAATTTGTTTTAAATCTGGCACTAACACCAAAACATCACTTGGCCGATGTGGCTGTTCAACAGTGCTTTTCATCAGCCAAGCAACCAACTGGTCTTTTAATACTTCAAGCTGTCGTAAAGACGAATGACACACATGGATTTGAATTGAGTCATCCGTTTTGGCAATTGGATAAGCATGCGGTTCAGGCTCAACCAAATACAGAATATCTGATTGTAATTTACTTAATAAATGAATCGGTTCTTCATCGACAAAGGCATCCACCCATTGTCCTTCTTCACCTGAAGACAGATTAGATAAGATCGAAAAGTGATCACGGGCTTGTTTACCAAAACGGGTTAATAATGGATGTCGTGATTCACGAATTTCTGCATTAAAATTCAAAGTAAATTCATCAAAAAACTTTTGAATATCTGCATCAGTCGCTTTGGGATGCTTACTGACAAAACGCGCCTTTACCCGCAAATCATATTGTTTTTTCCAGTTTGGATCGACACTGTCAGCCCAATATTCTTGTGATGGGTTGTAATGTAAAATCACCACATCCAAATATTGTCCCAGTCGTCTTAAAAACTGTAATTGACTTGGTGGTAAATCCAATAAAGTAAAGATAATCAGCTGGCTGGGTAATTTCTTTAAGGCTTGAGGGCGTTGTAGATCATCATCCATGATTTGCCAAAAATCATGATCAATACTTTGCATTTCAATAAAATCATCATGAAATGTATGTTGCCACAACCAACGTTGCCAAGTTTCCAACTCTTGTGCTTGATTTAAAGTAAATGCTGAAATTTGTTGATTGGTTTTAAAGAATTGCTGTTCGAGGTTAAGTGCTTGACCTCGTCCCCACTGCCCTAGCCAATTGCCTGGGCAACTACATGCTTGTCCATTGTTCTGTTGGCAACCGCGTTGACAGTCCCCACGATACAACATGTAATGACTGAACAATTTTGACACTTGTTCAGAGACCCAATACAACATACTTTGTTTTTTGAGTTGCTTCTCTAAACCCTGTTCCAGTTGCGAGGCTGCATCATAAATACGTTGGATAATGCCATGCAAAGGATGATCTTGGGCTAAGCTATTTTCATCCTGCTCAATAAAACTTTTCAACGTTTGGTAAATTCGCCACTTCATAATCAAACGCGGAATATTGGCTTTACGGACTTTGTCTTTGTCATCTAAAACTTGTTGATAAGCAAACCACTGAAAACCACGAATACGTTGATGAAATTGACTGTTGGCACTGATGCCTTGTTGTTCAGCAATACGCTGGCTCAACCATTCTTGTACCGCAGGGCTTGGGACAATAAAATGTTGTGTTTGCAAGACTGCAAAAGGATTCTTGGATGACCGAATGGTATTTTGCAAAAGCCCTTGCACCAAAACATCAATGCGTTGGCTTTGAATCACATGAATGGCCATAATTCCTCAACTTTCAATCTTCTATTGTCTACGTTTATGCACAAAACATAAACATTCGCCACTATACAACAACACCATACTATGGCATTTTTAAAACATTATTTGGAAATAACTTCACAATTTCAAGCTTAAACATGCGTTTTCAAAAATATGAAAAAAAGCTTGAAACAAAGGTAATTGTTTTATGAAAATTGATAAACTTCCAGACGCAATCGATCCAAGCTTAAACCTAGAACAAATTCGTGATGAATGCTTGGAGCAAGTGAAAAAGCGCTCTTATGTCTCTGCTGGTGTCGCAGTGATTCCTGTTCCGTTTTTAGATGTGGTGATTGATGTCGGGATGTTGTCGCTTCTGATTCCTGAAATCAATGCCCGCTTTGGTTTAGCACCAGATCAAATCAGTGTTTATGATCCTGCAACCAAGAAAATTCATTGGAATGAATTACGCAAACGTGGTTTTGAGTTTTCAGGTTTAGTGGTTGCGCGTACAGCGGTAAAGGCATCATTAAATAATATGGCGGCTAAAATCATTACCAAACAAGTGACCAAGTTTATCCCACTGGGTGGCTCAATCATTGCAGCAAGTTTAGGCTATATTGTGATGAAAAAAGTTGCTGAAGCGCATGTAGATGAATGTTATAAATTAGCCAAAAATATTCAAAATAAACAAACCCAAAAGTTAGTGAGCTAAGCGCTGCTACACTTTAAGATCTATATTTAGTAAAACAAAGAGATATCATCTGATATCTCTTTGTTTTTTGTTCATTGTAAAAATACAGCAAATTCTTCAAGACTGAGTCGCGAGGGATGAAAAGAATTAATTTTCTCATTCACATCGGCATAGCCTAAAGACATGCCACAAACCAATTGTTCATCATCTGTAGCACCTAAAATTGGCATGATAATCTTGTGATAATCATTCCATGATGCTTGGGGACAGGTGTCTAAGCCCTGCGCTTTCGCAAGCTATTCCAATTGCTGCAAGTATTAGTGACTTAACCCTCGCTGCATTAAATCCCGCCGAAAAAATTGCTTTAAAATTTTTACTTAAAAAAATTCTGGGGCATCCATTAGATTAGGATCTTTTACCGCATTAGATCATTGTGATTGGCATCGCACTAAAGCGTAGAATAAGAGCATCTATTCTTTAGTGCGATACTATTTATAACCTCAACTTAGCTGTTGCTAGCAAACAATCAATCCGCTTTTAACTGCTTTAAAATCGTTTTAAGGATTTGAATACGTGCCGTGTACTTATCATTGGTCGCAACCACATGCCACGGTGCATACTCAGTATCGGTTCGTTCAAACATATCCGCAGCCGCATTTAAATAATCGTCCCAATGTCCACGATTTCGCCAGTCATCAGGGGTAATTTTAAAGCGTTTATGCGGTGTTTGTTCACGTGCTTTAAAACGTGCTTCTTGTTCATCTTTGCTGATTGCCAACCAGAATTTAACTAACACGGTTTGATTATCCGTTAAATCTTTTTCAAAGCGATTAATTTCATCATAGGCACGTTGCCATTCCGCAGGCTTGGCAAAGCCTTCAATACGTTCAACCAATACTCGACCATACCAAGTACGATCAAAAATGCTGATTTTTTCCTCGGGTTGAATCTTGCTCCAAAAACGCCATAAATAGGGTCGGCGCAATTCATACTGTTCTGGTGCTGCAATGGTATAAATCTCGTATTCACGCGGATCAAGATTTTTCACAATCCGCTTGATTGCCCCACCTTTACCTGCTGCATCCATGCCTTCAAAGGTTATGATGACATTGCGTGAATCATTACGTAGCGCTTCCGATACTTTTTTGGTTAATTTCTTTAATTCAGCTTTATATTGATCTTTATCCAGTTCTTCTGTGGCAGGTTGCAATAACGACTCAGGTACAGTCGCCTGTTTCCACTTGGTTCTCACTGCTGTTTTATGTCGAGGCAACTGCTTTAATGCTTGCAAAATATACTGAGCAAATTGTTGATCTCGAGCAACACAATCTTCGCAGTCAATCACATACCAATCATCGGTAAACCGTTGACGTAATTTTTGCACAATGTCGTATTGTTTTTTATTCCGCCAATCCAAACCCATTAACTTATGCCAACGCTGTTCAGACGCATCCATTGAATCTAAACGCTTTTGTAAACTTTTCCACGGTAGATCAAACCAGATTTTAATCACATCGACATGATTATTTTTTAGGTCTTGTTCGTAAGCACGCATATTTTCAATATAGGTATCGAATAAGGTTTCATCTAAGGGTTTAGAAACATGCATCGCTGTTGACAATAAATCACTGTACCAATTGCCAAAAAACAGCTGAATTTGCCCTTCTGATGGAATGTGCCGTGCATAAGGTTGCCAAAAACTTTGTTTACTGCTAAATAAACTGGCTGGATCTGCTTTAACTCGTAAGTAACGAGGATCAACCCATTCACGTAATTGTTTAACCGCTTCCCCTTTCCCCGCAAGCTCGATACCACTGACTAAAATGACCAAGCTTTTGGCATTATTTTTATCTTTAGAATTCTTTAAGGCATATTGTGCCTCAATCAGATCAACGGATAACTCTTCTTCATCACGCAACGCAAACGCTAATTGTTCTTCAATCATCTGCTTCTCTATTATCTGAAACTTCAATTGAGTATACCCATTCCCAAAAACAGAGTTATATTATTTTCTGTATAAAATCTTTGATATTGGCTATTTAAAAATCCACTGACCATATTTCTCTATTGTTTTTTAACTTTTGTCATAGTGATACGTGGCAACTGCCTTTATGCTGTTACTAAACGAAATCTAGAGTTTTTATATGTCAAAACTTGCTGCACTTGATCAGCTTTTAGAACAATATCAACAATTGAGTTATCACACTGACCCAATTCTAGAAAAACGCCTGCATGAAGCGCAGGACTGGTTAAAAATGCGTATTGAAAAGACTCATCATGCGCTGTTTAATCAAAAAGAAAATCAATTGATGGCAAAATATTTTATCAACCGCTTATATGGTGGGCCTGAATTTGATGATTTGGCAATACAGATTGAACGCTTACTAAAATATGCACATAAAGCAGAAAAAATTCTCCCTGAAAATGCCATTAAGACTGGTTTAAAATCCGTTGGATTGGCGGTACTTGCCATGCAACTTGATGAGCAGGTCGCGGCACAATTACTTAAGGATTACCCTGTTGACCAAGTGATTGATGATGAAATGATGCGACTGACCTTGCTGAAACTAGATCAAGCAGAAGCCCGTCAACAACAGCTGGGTTTATTGGATGATTTGGGTGGTGCACTAGACAAATACATGCGTTCATTCATTATGCATACTGCATTTAAAATGTGTAAAGGCACTGCAATAAAATATAAATTTGAATTGATGTACGACTTTATTGGCGAAGGTTTTATTGCGATGAAACCGATGAAATCCGCAGCTGATTTTATCCATACATTTACCCTAAAAGAACGTGATATTGTCGAAAAAGTGCATGCTGGAGATCCCAATCCATTTCAGGATTAATTTAATTTCTGGCTGTATCAAACCGATCTCTAAGATCGGTTTTTGTATATTATTCATAACAATTTCATGATGAGGACTGCAAAATTATGCAGAATCTGTCATTATGCAGAGCAATATAAAATTTCCCATTTTTGTGTTCAGGAGTGACTCAAATGTCGAATGAAAACCAAAAGCCTACAGCCCCTGCTGAAACGGCAACGAATACAGACAAAGTGAGTCCATTTCTAACAGAACCATTACCGCAAGGTACTCCACAAGGCCAACAACAGTCCTTGCAGCAACAACTGGTAGATACGCCAGTTTCTGGGACTGTGCCAAAATACAACCTCCCCCGTGGTGCTAATACAGGTAATGTTGGCGCAACTACGCATTTCGGCTACAAAACTGTTAATAGTGAAGAAAAAGCGCAAAAAGTCGCTGAAGTCTTCCATTCTGTCGCAAGCAAATACGACATTATGAATGATTTAATGTCATTCGGTATTCACCGCCTCTGGAAACGTTTTGCGATCAATATGTCAGGTGTCCGTCGTGGTCAGCACGTGCTTGATATTGCAGGCGGTACAGGTGACTTAGCCAAAGTTTTCAGCCGTGAAGTTGGTCCAACAGGTCATGTGGTTTTATCCGATATTAACGAGTCCATGTTGAATGTTGGTCGTGATCGTTTGATTGATGCTGGCTGTACCAATGTTGATTTTGTATTGGCCAATGCTGAAACCTTAGAGCCATTTGCAGACAATAGTTTTGACTTGCTCACCATCAGCTTCGGTCTACGTAATGTGACTGATAAAGATGCTGCACTCCAAGCAATGTATCGTGTATTAAAGCCAGGTGGTCGTTTACTGATACTTGAGTTCTCAAAACCAGTATTTGAACCATTTTCAAAGCTATATGATTTCTATTCATTCACCGCTTTACCATTTATGGGTAAAGTTGTTGCCAATGATGCGGAAAGTTATAAGTATTTGGCTGAATCTATCCGTATGCATCCAGACCAACGCACCTTAAAAGGTATGATGGAAAATGCTGGTTTCCAAAACTGTGATTACCACAATTTAACCGGTGGTATTGTGGCGGTACACCGTGGCTTTAAACTGTAATTTCCCCAAGATATAACAAGCAAGGTTGAATTATGTGGTCAATTCTGGCACTCGGTGCAGTTGAACGATTAATCAATCAGTTTATTAATTTGGATGCAATTACCCGCATCCAATTTAATCAGTTACAAGGCAAACTGTTACGTGTCGTGATGGATACGCCTCAGCTTTCTGTCGATGTTTACTTTGATCAAAATAAAATCCGTCTTGAACCGACTGTGACTGGTAAAAGCGAAACACCTTCAATTTTTGAACAACGCCCTTTTGACAAAAATGTTGCGATTGCAGAAGCCACAGCAACATTACATGTAAAGAATGTTGTTGAATTGGCTAAATTATTTGTTGCGGATGATATTGGCAATATTCCTCTACAAGGTGATTATCACCTGTTACAGGATATTCAAAATATTGTCCAACAGCTTGAGCCTGATTTGGCAGCACAGCTTAGCCCGTGGATTGGTCCTGCACTCGCGCATGAAATTGGCAAAATACAACTGGCGCCAAAGCATCTCAAACGCTCACTGCAAAGTCATTTATTTTTTGTAGAAGACTTTTTAAAAGAAGATACGGGTGTATTGGCTCCACGTTGGCAAATGGATGATCTGCAACAAGATACCCGTCAACTGAACCAAAATATTGACCGACTTGAAGCAAAAATTCAGCAACTTCAATCTCACTTTACTCAAAATCAAGATCAGGTAATTTAATATATGATTCCGCATATTGCCCGTTTATTCGAACTTTGGCGCATCGCCGCGCACTATAGACTCGACACACTGGTCCCTGCGGAAGAATTACCTGAAAAAGCTCGGCATGCTTTAGCTTTAATTCGCTTACACCCTGCGGCATGGTCTAGTAAAGAACGTAAAAATCCGCTCAAGCTTAAAGAAGCATTAGAAGAAATGGGGCCTTTAGCAATTAAGTTGGGGCAATTACTTTCTACGCGTCGTGATTTAATTCCACCTGAAATTTTACAGCAATTGGTTTTATTACAAGATCGGGTTAAACCCTTCGAGGTCAATATTGCAAAAGCGCGTATTGAGCAATCACTGAAAGCCAATATTTCTACAATTTTTGCCCGTTTTGATGAGCAACCTTTGGCTGCTGCATCTATTGCACAAGTCCATACTGCTGCGCTCCATGATGGTCGTGAAGTGGTGGTGAAAGTCACTCGTCCAGATATTCGCAGTCAGATTCTACAGGATTTTGAAATTCTGCAATGGCTTGGAGCAAGCTTAGAAAAACGGCTTGAAGCAGCTCGTGCAGTGCATTTGTCTGAAATCATCCAGAATTATCGTCAAGTGATCTTAAATGAACTGGATCTTACACTAGAAGCAGACAATACCCGTCGTATGCGTCATTACTTCACGGGTTCAAGCATGATGTATGTGCCTGAAGTCTATATGGACAGCAAAGATGTTATGGTTGCTGAGCGAATCACAGGCGTTCCCATTTCAGATATTGAAACCTTTGAAAAGCTTGGGATGGATCGTAAAGATCTTGCTGAAAAGGGTTTAACGATTTTCTTTACACAAGTATTTCGTGACAATTTCTTCCATGCCGATATGCATCCCGGCAACGTGTTTGTTGAAACCTTGAATCCAAGCCACCCTCGTTATATTGCCCTTGACTGTGCAATTATGGGTGAGCTATCTAAACAAGATCAAATGACCGTTGCACGTATGTTGCTTGCGGTCATGAACAGCGATTTCTTACAACTGATTCAAATTGTGCATCAGGCGGGCTGGATTCCACCGGGTACCGATCAAGATGCGCTATCCCGTGAAATGCGTCGCACTGTTGGACCAATGGTGTCCAAACCGATGCATGAATTGGACTTTGCGGGTATCTTGATTCAAGTCATGGACATTGCGCGTCGCTTCCATTTAGAAATTCCACCACAATTGATGTTATTACTCAAAACACTGGTACATGTGGAAGGTTTAGGTACCGATTTATATCCTGAACTCGACATTTGGAAGCTGGCAAAACCGATTCTCACCGAATGGGTAAAAGCACAAATGAATCCTCAGAAGAACTTAAAAGAGTTAGGACAGAAAATTCCTGACTTACTTTTAGGTGCACAGGATTTCCCAACCTTGATGGTTGACAGCTTAAATGGTTTAAAAAATCAATCTGCATGGCATGCCAAACAACTGCATGAGTTGCAAATGATGCGTTTAGAGGTGGAACAGCAACAAAAACGTAGCTGGATTTTCGGTAGCATCATGGCGATTTTGCTCTCTATTGCAATCATTGCACCGTGGTATATTTCAATTGTTTTGATTGTCTTGACCACTGTTTTAGCAGTTTGGCGGATTGCCAAATAACGCGATTCAGCCTATTCAATGAATAGGCTTTTTTGGCTATGACTGCTAAGTCACCGAGTGACAGCTCTCGCCATTGTTCAATCTATCACGCACTCTAAAATAAAAAATATTCGTTTGAGTGAGTGAAATCATGACCCAAATTCTACAAAAACGCCCTGCAGCAATCACCTTACGTGCAGGCTCACTCGCCAAACAACACATACAACAAGAAGGCTTATCTGCACATCAAGTCGATATGATTCCTGGCGCAGCTGGCGGCCCCAAAGGCATTGGTTTAATGGGATTGGATCAGGCGATTTTCGGTGATTTTCTACAGCGTGCCAAACAACGACGTTTTTTAATTGGTTCATCTGTTGGTGCATGGCGCTTTGCTGGAATTTTAGCGCAAGGTGAACAACTCGGTCCTGAGCGTTTGGCGGAGTTATATATCAACTTGCCCTTTCATAAAAAGATGACCATTGCAGAGATTGAGAAAATATCTCGCGAGATGCTGTACAGCATTTTAGACCAACACAGCCAAAAATTGGTCGAACATCCCGAATATCACCTTACGATTATCGCAGCCAAAGCAGAACATTTATTTCAAAGTGATCAAAAGCTTGCACTATATAGTTCCTTACTCGGCATTATCGGCAGTAATGCAATTTCAAGAAACCATCTGAATAAATTTATGCAGCGAGTCATTTGTCAACCTGCTCAGTTCCCACAATTTAAAATTCAGGATGATGCTTTTAAAACCCATTATTTAAATTTTAATCAGCACAATGTTGCGGATTGGTTGATGGCCTCAGGTTCGATTCCCGCAGTTACACCTGCGGTAAAAAATATTGCCGATGCGCCACAAGGCGCGTATCGAGATGGTGGTTTGATCGACTATCACATCGATTTGCCTTTTGAGAGTAAAGGGATTGTTTTATATCCACATTTTTCCGACAGTATCATCCCAGGCTGGTTTGACAAAATGTTTAAATCTCGCACAGCTAATCCTGCAAACCAAGCACGGACTTTACTGATCTCGCCTTCTCAAGACTATTTAAAATCTTTACCTTTAGGACGTTTACCAGATCGTAAAGATTTTGTGATGAAAGGTCTGGATGATCAAAAGCGAAAACAATTATGGAAGCAGTCTGTAGCAGAAAGTCAGCGACTAGGTGATGAATTTTTAGAAATAGTGGAGAAACAAAATTTTGCTGAAGTGATGCTAGATTTATAATTATTACCCCCATTGATCACCTCATCCAGCGGTGAATAAATTTGATTTTCAACAGCTTAAATACATCACAACGGCATTCTCGATGACTTGAGATATCAGCCTGATACATGAGCCATGTCAGTCATGGCTCAAGCTTTAAATCATTTATTTTGCACTGAATTTAATCCGTATCTGGTCTCGCCTATAGGCGTTGATTTTTGGCTAAGATCCATTAGGGTCTGTTGACATTTCATAAATGGTTTGCGTTGTAGGTTAAAATTGAGCATGAGACGTATACGTCGTAAAGCAGGAAACGAAGAGAATAGCGGGACTATTTCCGAGTTTCATAACGTACTGAGATAATTATAGCCACAACCCTGAGCAAGAACAAAGCACTGCTTTGTTTGCAGCGCAAGGCGCAGCGGGGACTAGTAAAAAAAGAGCTTGATTCAAATTTCTGCTTGTTAATTCCCTGCTTTTTGTTAAATTTAAATCATTCAAAGCACTTACTCTAATAATGAATCAAACTAAAACGCCAAAATTTGCCATCGTCGGTGCAGGAACAGCAGGGCTTGCTGCAGCAATTTTACTCGCACAACAAAATATACAAGTTACTATTTTTGAGAAAGTATCTGAGCTTGAACCTGTCGGTGCAGGCTTATTGCTTCAACCGTCTGGACTTGCAGTTTTTGAGCACTTAGGTGTGCTTGATGATGCGGTTAAACTCGGTGCAATGGTCACAGGCTTAGAGGGACAACTCGCCAATGGCTTTAAACTGGTAGATAGTCATTATGCCCAAGCCCATCCCGATTTTTATGGTTTAGGCATTCATAGAGCAAGCTTATGTCATGTTTTGCAAAATAAATGCCATGAATTTCCTGAACTGATCACTTGGCACATGAATGCCGATATTGAAAAACTCAAAGAATCAGCAGATGAAATCCGAGTTTTAGGTCAGGTCAATGGTGAGTCTTTTGATGAAGTCTTTGATAGTGTTATTGTTTCCAATGGTGCGCGAAGCCAGTTAAGACCAATCGAATGGGTTAAAATCGATCAAGCCTACCCTTGGGGCGCGAAATGGACCATTGTGCCTGAATGTTTGCAACTTGATACTCAAATTTTGCACCAATTTTATGATCGCTCCAAGATCATGATGGGAATCTTACCTACAGGCGCAATTCCCTCTCAGCCCAAGCAACGACTTTCCAGTATCTTCTGGAGTCTTCCAACCGATCAGCTTGGAAATTTTTTACCTCATCAACAAGCCCGTGCTGAGTGGTTAAATGCGCTATCCAAACGCTGGAAGCCCGCAGCAGAATGGTTAGAACAAGTAATCGCCAATCCTGAAGAAAAGCAACAATGGCTTTCTGCCCATTATCGTGATGTAGTGCTGTCTAAATTTGGTCAAGGTCGCATCGGTATCATTGGAGACGCTGCACATGCAATGAGCCCACAGCTTGGACAAGGTGCAAATATGGCGCTTTTAGATGCATGGGCTTTGGGACAAGCAGTCCAAGTTGCCCGAAACAATCAAACGATCGATTATGCAAAGCTATGGCAGTGCTATCACCAACATCGCAAAAGCTCATCTGCATTCTATCAATTTTTAAGCCGCTTACTGACGCCCCTATACCAATCTGATCTTTGGTGGGCAGGCGGTTTACGAGATCTAAGCTTCTCATGGATGTACCGTATCCCTTATTTTCGTAAAGAAATGGCAATCACAGTGTCGGGATTAAAATCGGGTATATTTACCCAAATGAAGTATGAGGATATTGCTCGATCCTCCTTGGCAAGGGAAAAATGATGTGCACTCAAGTTGCTAATTCTGTAATTTAAAAGTGTGAACAAGCGTTTTAATCTCGACTCAATCCATAATCAATATTTTCCTAAAATGCTGGAAATAACGTACACTATACAACCGCTACCATGTCAACGTAGCGCTCTTTCTTTTTATAACTTGGTGAAATCCTATGAACAATCTGCAATGGCTCGATGAAGTAAAATTTAACGAACAAGGACTTATTCCTGCTATTGCACAGCATCATCAAACTGGACGTATTTTGATGTTGGCATGGATGAACCGTGAAGCATTACAACTGACTGCTGAAAAAATGCAGGGTGTTTATTTTTCTCGTTCACGAAATAAATTATGGTTTAAAGGCGAAGAGTCTGGCCATTTTCAAACCGTTTACGAAATCCGTTTAGACTGTGATGCAGATGTTATCGTCTTACAAATTGAACAGCATGGCGGAATCGCCTGCCATACAGGTCGAGAGTCTTGCTTCTATCGCAAGCTCACTGCAACGGGTTGGGAAATTGTCGATGCACAATTAAAAGATCCAAATGCAATATACGGTGAAAAACCTTCATCGAATCCACATACTATTGCCATGAATAGCTCCAATGCGCAGGCTGAACAAGTCGAAGTCTTGGGTTATTTAGGCAAAATGATGGCTGAACGTAAAGCAGCTGATCCAGATTCCTCTTATGTGGCAAAGCTTTACCATAAAGGTTTAAATAAAATCTTAGAGAAAATTGGTGAAGAAAGTATTGAAACCATCATTGCTGCAAAAGATTTTAAATCTGAAGCGTGTGAAGATCATAAAAATGATCTGATTTATGAAGTTGCAGATCTATGGTTCCATACCATTGTGATGCTTGGTTATTTTGAGTTGGATGTGCAATTGGTACTCAACGAACTTGCACGTCGTCAAGGGCTTTCTGGCCTCGTTGAAAAAGCCAATCGAGATCATTAATTTGGGATTTATAAAAAAGGCAGCGAAATTTCGCTGCCTTTTTTATTCAAAATTGAAATTAAGAAGATTTTTTCTCAACCGAAGGTGCAATTGGGTCTGCTGTTAAATAGCCCACTGCAGCTGCAAAACGATCTTTATAATTTGCGCGAATCAAAGGATCCAAAGTTGCTTGAACCTTACTATGTAAAGAACCCCAATCCCCAGCATGCTGGAAGTTACTCATAATATAAGTCCAACCATTGATTGAATCGACTGCATGTAAACCTGTAGATTCAGCACCTGCTGGGCAAGAAAGAATACGATCTAATTTCTTGGTGTCTACGTTATACGCCCATAAGTAGTTATTCACATGATTACCGCTATCTTCACCAATGAATAAGGTACGGAATGTTTCAGAGAACTTTAAGTTATCTGCACTTGCAATCGTGTTTGGATCAGAAGTGTTACCAATACCTAGTGGATCAGCAGCCGCATCAATATCCTTACCGATTAACAGCATATGCGATTGATAAGGCACCCATTCACTGACGATTGGACTACCTGATTTATCACTCTTAGAACCTGCTAGATCATGTGCAACAATTCCACCTGCTGAAATTTTCTTAGCGAATGACACGTTATGCGTATCGACCCAAGCCGCATTGCCTTTGATCATTGAATCTTGAATATTGGCTAAAGCAGAATAAGCAACTTTGTCTTTGGCATTGACTGTTGTGCCTTCCATTTTTGTAAATGCCATACTACCGCCCATCAAAGCAGCGTAACGATGGGTTTCTAAGAATGCTGCTGCTTTTTCCATTCCAGGTTTAACTTTCACCCAAATGGTTTTCTTTTGCAGAATAATTTTAGTATAGCTTACATCTTGTGGATCTTTGTCCAAGCTTTCCATGATTTGACTTGGTTGAATATTTTGAACATTCACCAAATCTTCAATTTCTTGGCTAGTTGCATGACCCAGCTTAATCCATTGAATTTGTGCCGTTGAGGTTTCATTTAACTCATTCAAATACTTCGCCACATACAATGTTCCCGCAGATAAGTCTTTTTCTTTATCTGCAACAAACATAAACAAGCCACCATTGGTATAGTCATCACCCATTAACGCAGTACGATTATCTGGCATAACTTGGATTAGTTCATGTGAGATACGACCTAAACAATAATGTTTTTTTGCAGTACCTGTACCATCTTTGTTCACTGTAATTTCAGGCAAATGTCCATAGTTATACGGTTTTGCAGAGGTTTCATCACCATAGACGTTTTTACTATAGGCTTTCATTGTTGCCATATCAGTGCCTAAGCCCTGACCAAATGCATCTGGCTCGTATTCTTCACTTGAAAGGTGTGTTCCCCAAGGTGATAAACTCGCACCACACGTAATCCATAAACCATGTGCTTTAGACATATCGACATTATGATATTTAACTAAAGTTAAATGACCTGTTTTTGGGTCTTGATCCAGTGAAATTACCCCAATTGGTGATGGCAATTTACCATACATATCATTGCCAGCTAAATCACGAGTGGTATATTCAAATTGCACCACCGCAAATACTGGGTTGCCTTTTACACCATCAACCTTGGCATCTTTCACTGTCAATAATGAAGTACCATCTGGGCAGTCTGAAAAGAATTGACGTTCTTTGCCTGCCACAGATTTATCGATAATTGGTTGGTTTTTAATATCATAATAACCACCAGCCAAGATCTTTCCACCTTTTCCATCATTGACCATATCGCCTGTTTGGAAGAAGGTTTTATAGGCAAGTTTGTAATCAGTCTTGCTATTGTCATCCCAAGTTACAGCTAAACCAGAAGCAACTGTTGTTGTTGCCATTGCTGCTGCATTTGCCAATGTTGGTGCATCCATTGGTGTAAATGTTGCAGATTTTAATTTAGCTGGATTGATCGGTGGTTTAACTGCAGTATTTTTATCATCATCGTTACAACCTGCTAGTGTGGCTGAAGTTGCCATTGCCCCAAGTGGAAGAAATGGAATGCTGGCTAACCAAGTAAGCACTTCACGGCGTGTATGTCGGCTGGCTGAATTTGTCATAACTTTATCCGAATATGTTTTAGAATTTTCCCGTGCTCAGTTTAGAAAGCAGTTATGACAATCTAGTTTCACTTTTAAGTCATTTTAAAGACAAAAGCCCCAATACCTCATATTATGATAAAAATGATCAGGATACGCTCCGCAGATTCTTAGCACAGTCGTTTAAATAACATCTTGTTAGATTTCACCCTAGTGCTGAGCAATTTTTGCTATACTCTGTCCCATATTGAATTTTCAAGCTAATAAGATTTTATAAATACTGTGCCTTATTCTTTTACACCCACATCTGAGCAAAGCTTTGCAATCGCAGAAGCGAAAAAAGGACAATCATTTAAAGTGATTGCCTATGCTGGCACAGGTAAAACCACGACTTTGCAGTTAATCAGTGATGCGATGACGGAGCGCCGTGGGATGTATTTGGCCTTTAATAAGGCAATTGCCACAGAAGCACAGAATAAATTTCATCAAAATGTAGATTGTCGCACCTTCCACTCTTTGGCTTTTCGTAGTGTGTCGCGTGGAGTAACCGATAAATTACGTCTGCCGCGTTTAAGTCCCAGTTTTATTGCCAAAGAATATCGTCTCGAACCAATTACGCTTAGACGTTTAATGGGCGGGCGTTATGAAAAATATGTGCTAATGCCCAGTCGTTTGGCAAGTTTAGTTGCCAATGCTGTAAGTTATTTCTGCTCGACCAGCTCACAATACCCAGCACCACGTCATATCCAAGCTCCAAGTTGGCTGCATGCAGATGATATCGAGTCTTTACAAAAACACCTTTACCCTGCTGTAGAAAGACGTTGGTTAGAGTCGATTGATACCAATCATCAAGCTGGTATAGGTCATGATATTTATTTAAAACTCTGGGCATTATCAGATCCATTTATTCCAGCAGATTATGTACTCTTTGATGAAGCACAAGATGCTGACCCATTAATGCTTGGTATTTTATTGCGTCAGCGTAATACTCAAGTGATTTATGTCGGTGATGCCCATCAACAAATTTACGCATGGCGTGGTGCGGTCAATGCCATGCAACAAATGCCACTCCCTGAATCTCGTTTAACCACTTCATTCCGTTTTGGTGATGCGATTGCAGATGTGGCCAATCATTTGCTCGGTGCATTGGATGAAACTGTGCCTTTATTGGGCAATCCTGAAATGAAATCGAGTGTGGTCAATAAACCACATACTAAAATGCGTGATGCGATTTTATGTCGCACCAATGCACGTGCAATGGAATTGCTTCTTTCTGGCCTCGTGCAAGGCGATAAAGTTGGACTACAAGCCGATCATGCGAAACTCAACCGTTTTGTTGATGCGGCAAGTTTGCTTAAACAAGGTAAACGTGTTGTTGATGTGCCTGAACTGGCTTGGTTTAACTCTTGGCATGATGTACATGAATACTGTGAAACCAATGACGGTAGTGATATCAAACCCTTAGTCAAATTGGTTGACGATCACGGTACGGAACCACTCAAAAAAGCACTTGCTAAAATAACCCCAATAGAGCAAGCTGATTATGTGATTTCAACTGCACATAAAGCCAAAGGGCTAGAATGGAATCGTGTACATATCGAAGATGATTACCAATTTAAAATAAACGGTTTAGAACATAAAATCAGCGATGAAGAATTAAGACTGTTATATGTTGCCTGTACACGGGCAAAGGTCAGCTTAAATATTCATCACATCTATGATCTCGTGCAACAATTGAAAGTAAAAGCGCCATTTAAAAATAAAGCAACAGCATAAGGGTTTTGAGCAGTTCATCTGTATCAGCGAAAAAAATCGCAAGGTGAAAATATCAACAGCTTTTTATGCTGTCCGTCAATTTTCAGGTATCCTATGAAACTAGCAGCAATTCATTTTCGCCATACATACCATTTTGCTGATTTAAAAATAGATTTTAATTATAAAAACAAACCAATCAGTTTAATTGTTGGCGAACAAGCCAGTGGAAAAACGGCAATTATTAAAAATATTTACCAAGCTTTGACTTGGTTTCCTGCACGTTTAAAAGATTTGCGCACACCTGGTGTGGTGATGCTCGACCAAGACATTATGTTAGATCGAGTGCAATCCAAAATAGATGTTAAAATCAAATTCCCAATAGAGTTTGGTCAACTCGCAGAAAGCACTGCAACAGCAGAACAAGATCCGCAAACTTGTCATTGGCAATTATATAAAACCTTAAATAGTTCTGGTGTTGGTCTGAGCAAAGTTGACTTAGTACAACTCGAACAATTGGTAGAACGTTATAATCTGGTGCTCAAAAAAGATCCTGTTCAAGGCTTACCTTTAATTGCCTACTACCCTGCTGAACGATTTGTAAATGAAGTGAATATTCTCAATAAAAATAATCCCATTATTTTACAAGCGCACAATGCCTATGAATTAGTACCGATTCCATATACCACCTTTGCACGATTTTTCGAATGGTTTCGCGAAATCAGTGATATTGAAAATGCACAAATCGCACAACTTTTTCAAAGTGTTTTAGCGCAAAAAGAATCTTCAAATCAAAGCGATGAGGATTTTCAAAGTATTTTATTTCAAGCCCGTGCTCAGTTACATGCACCCAGCTTAAAAGCCTTAAAGCAAAGCTTGAGTATTGTCCTTCCTGAAGTCACAGATCTCTATTTAGAGTATCAGCCCAAATTACAACTGATGGTCACTTATAAAAATCAAAGCCTAACTTACTCACAACTGTCGAATACGGTTAAAAATTGGCTGGCCTTAGTCGGTGATTTGGTGCGTCGTATGTGCATACTCAATCCTTTAAGTCTTTATCCTTGTGAAGAAGGTGAAGGCATCTTACTGATTGATCAAATTGATGTTGATTTAGACCAATTTGGCCTTCAGTTAATTCTCGATCGTTTAAATCAAGCCTTTCCTCGTTTACAGATCATTGCCACAGCCAGTCATGAAGAACTGCTTGAGCAAGCCGACGAATATCAATGTTTTAAACTGGATAATAAAAAGCTTTATGAAATTCAGAACAATAAAGTATGGCAAGAATACCAAGATATTTATGCAAACTTGCTCAAAGAAGTTCCCAAAAGCGCTGAACAGGATTTGCTTGAACCCGAACCCAATCTACCAGTAAATGTTCAACAGCTTTTTGAGCAATTTAAACACCTGAGTGAAGAACAAAAGACCGAATTAAAACGTTTAATGCAGTCTGGTGATGACCAAACGTCACATAAGTTCTTATTATAGAAATAACTCAGCCTATACCCATCAATAGCAGACAGTGAATGATCATCAATTGTGAAACACTGTCTTTTATACTCCATTCTCAAATCATGAATATATTCACGTTCATATTCATTGTTCTATAAAATTCCAAACACACTAGATTGATTGTTACCACACGCTTTTCAAGCAGCAAAAAGTCACATGAAGCGTATAATTACAAATGTTTGCGTAAAAAACGACAAAATAAATTGATGTTATTCTACTCATGTAATAAGATGAAAAAATCAATTTAAATTAGATTTTTCAATGCAAATTGATTTTCTAATCGCTTTCTCAAGTTGCGCAACACAACTCATTTTTTAATTATTAATTTAATTCGGCTTTCAAGATTTAAGTTATTGGATTGTTCCTTGCATTCCTCAAATCCTTGAAAGATAAGATTCACATAGGTTTCACGACCTATTCACGACAATGGATACGCGTGTGCTTCCGATTATTATTCTTTTACCATTAATACTTGGCACTATCGTTGTTCTGTGGCTGAAGCAATTCTCTCGCGGGGTAACAGCTTTAGGGGCAATCGGGGTCAGTTTAAGCAGTTTTATCCTGCTACTGACTCAAGCGAAAACAGTATTAAGTGGACAAGCCGTTTTAGAGCAGTGGCAATGGCTACCTCAAATTGGTATTGATTTTAGTTTCCGATTAGATGCTTTAAGTTTAATTTTTTCATTGCTGATCACGGGGATCGGTACACTGATTTATATCTATGCCTATTATTATCTAAACCCGAAAAATTCTCTGAGTAAGCTCTATGCATTGTTGATGCTGTTTATGGCCGCAATGTTGGGCATTTCTTTGTCGAATAATTTAATTATTTTATTGGTTTTTTGGGAATTGACCAGTATTTCATCGTTCTTGCTGGTGGGCTATTGGAGTAACTACGACGCTGCACAACGTGGTGCACGGATGGCGCTGACCATCACTGGTATGGGTGGCTTAGCCATGCTGGGTGGCTTTATTCTGATTGGTCAAATCGCAGGAACCTATCAAATTGACCAACTCACCATGATGGCGAGTACAATTCAAAATAGTGGTTTATTTGTTCCCGCTTTATTGTTGATTTTATTGGGTGCGTTTACTAAAAGTGCGCAATTTCCCTTCCATTTCTGGCTCCCCAATGCCATGGCAGCACCAACCCCTGTATCCGCCTATCTGCATTCAGCAACTATGGTAAAAGCAGGGATTTTTCTGGTTGCACGCTTATTGCCAATCTTTGTTGGCTCGGCATTGTTCCATAATCTTGTCACCACAATTGGTCTGCTGACCTTATGTATGGCGGCATTTTTTGCCATCTTTAAAGAAGATTTAAAAGGCTTACTGGCTTATTCAACCATCAGTCATTTAGGCTTGATCATGTGCCTTTTGGGTATAGGCTCACCTTTAGCCGTGGCTGCTGCAGTTTTCCATATTATCAATCATGCAACCTTTAAAGCAGCATTATTTATGCTGGCTGGGATCATTGACCATGAATCTGGTACACGGGATTTAAGAAAGTTAAGTGGGCTTTGGCAACTTCTTCCATTTACAGCAACATTAACCATGATTACCGCTGCAAGTATGGCGGGTGTACCTTTGACCAATGGCTTTATCTCGAAAGAAATGTTCTTTACTGAGTTATTGGCAAACTTATCTGGTGGTTATGTTGTGTTGGCAGCGATTGTTGCGACATTGGCAGGTTTATTTGCGGTTGCTTACTCAGTTCGTCTGGTACACGGTGTATTTTTTGATGGTGATGTGGGGCGTGATGTTCCCAATAAAAATGCCCATGAGCCGCCAATCGGTATGCGAATTCCAGCAATCATATTGGCAACTTTATGTATTTTAGTGGGGATCATTCCGGCACTATTGGTTGAAAACATTGTCAATGCCGGAACACGCGCATCAACACAAATTGCCAGTTTTGAAGGGGTTCATTTAGCCATCTGGCATGGTTTTAATTTACCGTTACTGATGAGTGCAATTGCCTTAATTGGTGGTGTGATTTTCTATTTCGCCTTAGCCAAAGGCGGGCGAATTCGTGAAATTGATCTTGATCCACACTTAGGTCGTTTCCAAGGCAAATTATTATTTGAAGATTTTCTCAAAAATCTCCTGCTGATTTCACGCAAAATTAAGAAAAAAACTGAAACGGGCTCATTACAAAATTATTTATTGTGGATTTTGGCCTTAAGTATTGCCGTGGTTGCCACGCCATTGATCAACCAAAATTTAACTACAGGAACACGTGAACTCACACATGCACCCTTTACTGCAATCGTGCTGTGGTTGTTATTGTTCTCTGCCTGCTGGATGATGCTGTGGTTCCACCATGAACGTATCAAAGCGGTTCTGATTAGTGGTGCAATTGGTTTGGTCGTGACGATGATTTTCATCACACTCTCTGCGCCAGACTTAGCACTGACACAAATTACCGTGGATGTTGTCACAACAGTTCTGCTATTGATGAGTTTATCACTGCTTCCTCAATTAACCCCTTATGAGTCCAGCCAAACCCGTCGTTGGCGTGATGCAGTCATTGCAATTGGTGGCGGTATTGGTATTGGTTGGATTACCTGGTTGATCATGACACGTGATCATAATTCGATTTCATGGTTCTTTGTTCAGCAGTCGATTCCGTTAGGCGGTGGCTCAAACATCGTCAATGTCATTCTGGTTGATTTCCGTGGTTTCGATACCTTTGGTGAAATTGCAGTATTGGGCATTGCAGCCATTGGTGCGCTGTGCATGATGGATGGGATGCGTGCTCATGGCACCACGATCACTCAAGGCCTGAGCTATCGTTTCAATCCATCGCCGTTGATGTTCCGTATGACGGCTTCATGGGTACTGCCAATCGCACTTGTGGTAAGTCTGTATATTTTCCTACGAGGACATAATTATCCAGGTGGCGGCTTTATTGCAGGCTTAATTACCTCCATGGCATTGGTGATCCAATATATTGCGATTGGACAAGATCAGGCTGAAAAAATGCTGCGTGCTCAATCTGGTCGTTTATACGAAATCTGGATTGGTTTAGGGCTGATCATTGCTGGGCTTTCAGGTCTGGCTTCATGGTTCTGGGCACGTCCGTTTCTTACCAGTGCACATATTTATGTGGAATCAGGGCTGTTTGGCAAATTCCATCTGGCCTCTGCTGCCGGATTTGACCTTGGCGTATACGTCACGGTTGTTGGTGCAGCCATGTTACTCATTTCTGTTTTAGGCGACTCTAGACATTCAAGCATGTCTGGTCCAGTACCCAAGGAGTAATGCATGATCAGTTTAGAATTTTTAATTGCATCTGCGATTGGATTATTGGTTGCCTCAGGAATTTATCTGATTCTTCGTGCACGTACCTTTCCAGTCGTTCTTGGATTAGCCATGATTGGCTATGCAGTCAATATCTTCCTGTTTTCGATGGGAAGAATACAAATCAGTTCACCTGCGATTTTAACCCAAGCCAGCAAAGTCACTGACCCTTTGCCTCAAGCTTTAGTGCTAACCGCAATTGTCATTGGCTTTGCAACGACTGCTTTTATCGTTCAATTGGCATTACGCAGTCGTTATGAGTCTGGGACAGACCATGTAGACACCAAAGAGGAACCGAGTAATTTTGACCCACGTGAGGATGAGCCATAATGACCAGCTTTTTAGATTTTTGGTATGCTCATTCTCCAATCCTGAGTATTTTAATTCCTGCATTTACAGGCTTTATGCTGATTTTATTAGGCAATCCTGGTTCAGGCGCTTTAAAACATGATTGGCGACAACCTTGGCGCCGTGGTATTAGCTTAATCTCGGTTATGCTTGGACTCGCCACTGCGATTGCTTACCTGATTCAAGCCAATACCGGGAAAATCTTTGTTTATCAACTTGCTGAATGGTCTGCACCATTTGGGATTGTCTTGGTACTGGATCGCTTATCGGCGTTAATGCTGGTTCTCACCTACACACTTGCCGCGCCTGTATTGTGGTTTGCCAGCAAAGAATGGGATGAACGTGGGCGTTATTTTCATGCCATGTTCCATCTTCTTTTAATGGGGCTGACTGGTGCATTCTTAACAGGTGACTTATTTAACCTGTTTGTATTCTTTGAAATATTACTGATGGCATCTTATGTCTTGCTGTTACATGGTCAAGGCAAAGCCCGTTTCCAATTAGGTATTCACTACGTCACTATCAACTTACTGGCTTCTGCCCTATTCCTCATCGGTTTAGGTATGATTTATGGCAGTGTGGGCAGTTTGAATATGGCCGATGTCGGTCGTTTATTACCGACCTTGGAACATGATCAACATCGTCTTGCTATAGCAGGTGGTTTGCTTCTATTTGTTGTATTTGGCATCAAAGCAGCCATGTTACCTGTGGGTTTCTGGTTGCCAAAAACCTATGCTGTTGCGGCGACACCTGTTGCTGCTATTTTCACCATCATGACCAAAGTGGGTGTGTATGCAATTTTACGGGTCAATGGTACCGTCTTTAATGATCAGCTTGGTCAAACGATCTTTAGCAATTACTTATTGCCAATTGGTTTAATCACATCATTATATGGTGTGATCGGTGCACTCGCAGCTGAACGCTTACGCCGCTTCGTTGGCTTTATGGTGTTATCCTCAGTCGGAACGATTTTAGTTGCCATTGCCATGTTTAACACACCAGCATGGGCTGCTGGATTGTATTACCTTGTTCACAGTACCATCATTGCCGCTTCGTTCTATTTGCTCTGTGGTTGGATTACTTCACAACGTGGTGCAATGAAAGATCATCTCAAAGTCGCACCAAAGATGAAGCAAGACAAAGTCATTGCCATGACGTTCTTTCTTATCGCTTTGATGATGGCAGGTTTGCCGCCATTTAGTGGTTTTTTAGGCAAAGTCTTAATCTTACAGGCAACTGCAAACTTGGCTGCACAAGGCTGGATTATTGCGATTATCTTGATTGTAAGTTTTTTAAGTATTCTGGCATTTACACGGGTCGGATTTATCCTGTTTTGGCGAGCGACGACACCTGAGGACAATCCGAAAGAAGAGGCTTATACAGCCTATCAGGACTTACCCGAGCAAGCCCCTGCACGCAATGACAAAAGCGTTTACCTACTACTGGCAGGACTGATTGTCTATATCGTTTGTGCTGCTCCAATTTTAAATTATGTTGAAAAAACTGCGCTGCAAGTTTCTGATGCATCACTTTATCAACAGCGTATTTTAAAATTGGATGGTCATGGTGAAACCATCAGTGTACAACCTTTCGATCCGCACTATGTGCCTGAAACAAAATACAATGGTGAAATGGTTGATCCAAATGCACACTATATTCCCTATATCATTAGCCCAGAAACCCTAAAAGGTGAACATATCTCTGAATTTAAGCAACGCCAAATTCAGGGACAAGAACAGCAACAACATGTTGAAAATGCTCAACTCAAGCCTATGGAGCAATAAATGCAAAATAAATCATTATTCGCTCGTATTTTACCGCATCCTTTTGTGTCGGTGATTGTGGCAATGAGTTGGCTGATGTTGAACCATAGTGCTGAAAGCTTTGATTTTGTTGTGGCAATCAGTTTGGGATTAATCATTCCTAAACTGATTCAACCCTTTATCATTCATACGCCCAATATTCATTGGAAAAGCGCCATTCAATTATTTTTTGTGGTGCTATGGGACATCGTCATCAGTAATATCAAAGTTGCTAAACAAGTCTTAGGCCCAACCAAAAATCTCACCCCAAAATGGTTTCGAGTTCCTTTGGAAACCGACCATGAACATGTCAATACTTTATTGGCGATGATCATTACCACGACCCCAGGTACAGTCAGTGCTGGGATTGATCAAGAACGTGGTGATATTTTGGTTCATGCACTAAGTTGTGATGATGTAGACGCAGAAATTCAAGCGATTAAAGCCCGCTATGAAGTTCCTTTAATCGAAATCTTTGACCTGCAACGAGGAGCACGTTCATGAGTATTTTACCTTATGCACTTGGTATTTGCCTGCTCGCAGTGACCATCTCCATGTTGTTATGTTTGGTCCGTTTGGTGATGGGCCCTTCTATCGTAGATCGATTACTGGCATTGGATACATTGTTTTTAAATGCAACCTGCTTAGTTGTCATTCTTGGCATTTATTGGGCAAGTACCTCAATGTTTGAAGGCGCATTATTGGTTGCAATGCTGGGCTTTGTTTCAACTGCTGCACTGGCTCGTTATTTTACAACGGGTCATGTGGTTGATTAAGGAGAAAGTACATGGAAAATAATATGCAAATTGTCATGGAAATCATCGTTTCATTCTTCTTGATTGTTGGTGCGTTTTTTACTTTGGTGGGTGGCATAGGTATGGTCAAATTACCAGACTTATTTATGCGTCTACATGCACCGACCAAATCCAGTACCTTGGGTTTAGGCAGTTTTTTAATCGCGGGAATGATTTACGCAGCATTTAACAGTCGTTTAGGTTTTGCAGAGTTATTGATCACACTGCTTGCCTTTATTACAGCTCCCGTATCGGCAAATTTGATTGCGCAGGCGGCAATTCATTTACGTCTACGTTCAACCTCTGGTGATGTACCTGAAGCGATTAATCGTCCTTTACCATGGCAACGTCAAAAGATCATAAAACAGTTTAAAGATAAGATTTAATTCATTTTCTGACTAATTGTTGATTGGTTGGTTGGCTAAATTGAATTGGACTGAGTCTAGGTACATACTGACTTAGTCCAATTTAAGCCATAACCAAGCTTAGATTGTCTGAAATACATTATCATCAAACTATATAAACTTTTCCCTATAAAATAAGCTTTGGCAAACCTTACTGCTATATTCATTCTCTTTTAAAAAATCATCTAAGTATGATGTTAGGCTCTTCTATACAACATAAATCTAAAATTCAGCCCTAGTCCTCTTCAATGAAATCTGTACAATAAAAATCAGCTAAATAAAAGAGATCAGCGATGTATACAGGTATCGTTCAAGGCTTAGAAAAAGTTGTAAACATCCAACAAGGTGATAATTTTACAACCCTTTATATTTCCAATGAAAATGGCTTTTTAAATGATGTTTTTATTGGCGCCAGTGTTGCAATCGATGGTACATGCCTAACCGCAACAAGTTTTGATACTATTGCAAATATAGCCTCATTTGATGTTTCAGCATTGACCACTTCTCTCACCACATTACAATTTTTAAAAATTGGTGATGAAGTCAATATTGAAAGATCCATCAAAGCTGGCATGGAAAACGGTGGGCACAATATTTTTGGGCATATCGAGGGTATGGCAACCATTAAAGATGTGGTTCATACTGGTGAAACGCTACACATTGATATCGTTATTCCAGATGACAATATCAAATACTTCTTTAAAAAGGGCTTTATTGGACTGCAAGGTTGCAGCTTGACGGTCAATCGTGTGGATCGGAAAACTAATGAAATTTCGGTGGATTTAATCCCCGAAACCTTACGTTTGACGACATTTAAATATATCCAAATTGGTGGCAAACTCAATTATGAAATTGACCAAATGACCCGCACTATGGTCGATACTTTAGAAAGTATCCATCAACGTCAGCAAGAAAACTAAAAGAGCCAATCATATAAATTAGCCCTTTGATCTAAAGCATTGTCTTAACTATATAACGGCAGGTGCACTTCTTCTTGGAAACTTTCCATTCCATAATCATCTGCCAGCTTTTCTTTCCAGTACGCCACAATCTTCGAATAATCAATTTCATCCGGATGAAAGTCAGATTTGTAATAAGATAAATATTCAGGAATCAATGAAATCAACATTTTAGAAATCATATATACCCCAAAGATATTTTGCGGCACTTTAGGTAAACTTTTCCTCCAGTCTTGCATAAACAAACGGGTAGCCGAATAAAACGTTAAACTTGCAAAACCCGTAGTCACATTACGCATCACTGTACGACGAGTACGATCATCTTTATAAATCGCCTGATATACATCAAATGCCACTGCACGATGCTCAATTTCTTCGATTGCATGCCACACCCAAAGTTTCACCGCATCATCATCCAGAGTACTTAAAACTTCAGGATGACGAAGAATATAGCCACCCAATAAGGCAGTAAAATGCTCAAAAGCTGCGGTAACAGCCAGTTGTAATTTAGGATGTACACTTTTAATCAGTGCATCTCGACGCGCTAACCATGCTTGGAAACTGTCTAAGTTATAATCATCACGGCGCCATGCATCATTGAATTCTGTATGGGCTTTGGAGTGCATGGCTTCTTGACCAATAAATGCTGCAATTTGCGCTTGCAATTTTTCATCCGTGATTTTGTCACGTACATTACGCACACTATGTACAAAGAACTGCTCACCAATCGGAAATGTTGAAGAAAGCGCAGTCAATAAATGTGACATAACAGGAGAATTGGCAAAAAAATGTCTGCGAATTGCTTTTGGGTTAAAGCTTGGTTTACGGACTTTAATACCAATAGCTTTAGGACGATTTAAATATGATTTTTCTGCCGTCGCTTGAACTGTTGACATAAGGATAATCCTACATTTGTCTGAATTTAAGCTATATTGGCACAATCTCAATATTTGTATATTGCAGAATCATCCACACAGTTGACCTAAAATATCATTTTCAAGAAAACACATAGCTCAATTGAAAACTTAAAAAAATTAAAAATATAAATTATTGATATAATTAAACTTATTAAAAATAAATATATTTCTTATCTTCACAAAAAAGTGCTTTATCGTTTACACAAAGCCTAAAATCGAGATTTATAAGCATGCTTTTATTGACTTAAATGACATTTTTCAATCAGATTGAATTGTATTTTAATTTTTAAAACAATCACATAGGATCTATTCAAAATTAGAACTCAATTTATAAATATTTATGCTTGCAACGTCATATAAACATTCAACAAAAAAGCATGTGTTTTATAGAACCCAAACAAATATGATTCGTCTAGTAAATTTTTTGTATTAAAAAACAAACTGTTGCTTTAGTATGATTGGCAGATTTTATTGCTAAATTGCACTTTTCATCGCTTTCCATAGCCGATTTAAGCCTTAAAACTGCTTCTTTCAACGCCTTCACTTTGAATCAGTTTTGCTCTGAAAAGCCATGTGCCCAAGCAGATAAAGCATCCAGTACAGGTATAAATGTTTGACCAAATGCAGTTAATTCATACACCACTTTGACTGGAGGCTTGTCACCAAATACGGTTCTGGAAATAAAACCATTCTTTTCCAATTGCTTAAGTTGCAAACTTAAGGTCATTTCTGTGATATCTGGCATATCACGCTTAAGTTGATTAAAGCGTTTTGACTCCTCCTTTAGATAATAAAGAATCACGGTTTTCCATTTCCCACCGATTAAATCCATCACCATACTAATCGGACAATGATAGGTCTTATCGTGAAAGGTCACTTCACAGGTGTTTTGCTCAGTATTCATTTTTTCTGCCAGCTATCCAAATGGATAGTTATTGTACATAAAAACTATAATATTTATATTCACTATAATTTTTATAGTTGGAAAAACCAAGATGGCATTACTGATTTTAGCGCATCCCAGTTTTACTGAATCTGTCGCAAATAAAACCATTGTCGATGAATTATCAAGAACTCAAACTGATTTAGAAATTCGCCATATCCATGATTTATATCCAGATTATCAAATCGATATTGCTGCTGAACAAAGCGCGCTATTAAGACATGAGCTGATTATTTTACAATGTCCTATGTACTGGTTCAGTATACCTGCCATTTTAAAAATTTGGTTTGATCAGGTATTTACACATCAATTTGCCTATGGTTCCAAAGGAGACAAGCTTAAACATAAAAAGCTTTTGCTGAGTATGACCATTGGTCAACCTGAGCAGAATTTTAGTACGGAACAACAGCATTCATTATTGGAGGACTTTTTATCTCCAATTCAAAAATCAGCACTTTATACTGGAATGGAATATTTAGAACCCGTGTTCTTATATGATATTTCAACTGTTTTAGGACATACGCATACTGAAATAAGAACTCGAGCAAAACAACATAGTTTAAAGTTAAATCATTATCTGCAAACGATTGACTCAGATTAATTTTTTGAGTTTGTTGCATTAAAAAGCCCGCATGACTGCGGGCTCTTAAATAGATGTTATTTAATGTCTAAAATTAAACATCAAGATAATCTAAAATTCCTTCAGCAGCTTCACGACCTTCCCAGATTGCAGTCACCACCAAATCAGAACCACGTACCATATCTCCGCCCGCAAAGATTTTTGGGTTAGAGGTTTGGAATTTGAATTGTTGTTTTTCAGCTGCAATGACTCGGCCAGAACCATCTAACCCAATATTTGCATCTGCAAACCATTCTGCTGGGCTAGTACGGAAACCAAAAGCCAGCAATACCGCATCTGCGGGTAAAACTTCTTCAGAGCCTGGAATCGGTTCAGGGCTACGACGACCACGGCTATCTGGGTCACCCAGCTGGGTAGTCACAACTTTTACACCCGTCACTTTACCGTTTTCACCGACGATTTCGATTGGCTGACGGTTGAACTGGAAGTCTACCCCTTCTTCACGCGCATTCTTCACTTCACGACGTGAACCTGGCATATTTTCTTCATCACGACGGTAAGCACAAGTTACTGACTCTGCACCCTGACGGATTGAAGTACGGTTACAGTCCATTGCAGTATCACCACCACCTAAAACGATGACTTTTTTGCCCTGAACACTAATGTATTCAGATGGATCTTTTTCCCAGCCTTGTGTACGATTAACATTTGCAATCAAGAAATCTAGTGCATCATAGACACCATCAAAATCTTCACCTGCAAAGCCACCTTTCATATAGGTATAGGTTCCCATACCCATAAATACAGCATCATAATCAGCAAGCAATTGATCGATAGTGATATCTGTACCAATTTCAGTATTTAAGCGGAATTCAACACCCATGCCTGTGAAAATTTCACGGCGGCGTTTCATTACATCTTTTTCCATTTTAAATTCTGGAATACCAAATGTAAGCAATCCACCAATTTCAGGACGCTTGTCAAATACAACAGGTTTTACTCCATTACGGACTAAAATATCTGCACAACCTAAGCCTGCTGGACCTGCACCAATAATGGCAACTTTTTTGTTGGTCCATTTTACCGATGACATATCTGGACGCCAGCCCAAAGCAAAGGCAGTATCGTTGATATATTTTTCGGCATTACCAATGGTCACAGCACCAAAACCATCATTCAGGGTACAAGCACCCTCACATAAACGGTCTTGCGGACATACCCGACCACATACTTCAGGCAAAGTGTTGGTTTGATGGCAAAGCTCAGCTGCTTGGAAAATACGTCCTTCTGCAATCAGTTTTAACCAGTTTGGAATATAGTTATGTACGGGACATTTCCATTCACAATACGGGTTACCACAGCCTAAACAACGGTGGGTCTGGTTTGCTGCAACTTCCGCTGTAAAAGGTTTATAAATTTCCACAAACTCTGCTTTGCGGACATTAATATCTTTTTTCTCTGGATCTTGGCGTGCTACATCCAGAAATTGAAAGTCATTATTCAGGCGTTCAGCCATGTCTCTCTCCGTGGGTGAGCGTGGATAACTTCATTCGCTTGTGTATATCTGCGAAGTTATCCACACCTACCTAAAATTTGAGTAGTGGAATTATTGTGGATCTGCTTGAGTTGTTTTCAAAAGCGTTTGTAAATTAGCCGCTTTTGGTTTCACCAGCCAGAATTTACGGCTATAGAAATCAAACTCGTTGCGAATCTTGTACGCCCAAGCACTACCTGTTTCAGCAATGTGTTCATCTAAGATACGAAGTAAGAATTCTTGATGTTCTTCCATCGCTTCTGTAGAAATACGGTTTAATTCAATTAATTCGTGGTTGTAGTAATCAACAAAGTCGTTATCTAAGTCAAGTACATAAGCAAAACCACCAGTCATACCTGCACCAAAGTTGTGTCCAACTTTACCCAGTACAGTCACGATACCGCCTGTCATATATTCACAGCAATGGTCGCCTGCACCTTCAATGACCGCAAACGCGCCAGAGTTACGTACAGCAAAACGCTCACCCGCTGTACCCGCAGCAAATAATTTACCGCCTGTCGCACCGTACAAACAGGTATTGCCGATAATTGCCGTTTCTTGAGTTTGGAATGGTGAACCTTTTGGTGGGAAGATCGATACTCGACCACCTGCCATACCTTTGCCCACATAGTCATTTGCATCACCTTCAAGGCTGATATGCAAACCACCCGCATTCCAAACACCCAATGACTGACCCGCAGTTCCTTTTAAATTCACTTTAACAGGATGTGCTTCCATACTGAGGTTGCCATAACGTTTGGCAATTTCACCTGAGAGACGCGCACCAATTGAACGGTCACAATTCCCCACAGTAAAATGGAACTCACCACCAGTACTTGCTTCAATCGCAGGTAGCATTTCTGCCACCATTTTCTCGGCAAGAATACCTTTATCAAATGGTTCATTGCCTTGTACTTGGCAATATTGCGCTTTGCCTTCCGCAGATGGGTGTGATTCTAACAATGCACTTAAATCTAAATGCGCATGTTTATCCGTTTCACCCGGCAACATCTCAAGTAGATCAGTACGACCGATCAAATCTTTCAATGATGCAACACCTAAAGCAGCCAACCATTCACGTGTTTCTTCCGCAATAAAGTGGAAGAAATTAATCAGCATTTCTGGCTCGCCAATATAATGCTCTTGACGTAAATGATCTTGCTGAGTTGCCACACCTGTTGCACAGTTATTTAAATGACAAATACGCAGATATTTACACCCAAGCGCGATCATTGGGGTAGAACCAAAACCAAAGCTCTCCGCACCTAAAATCGCGGCTTTAACCACATCTAGACCTGTTTTTAAGCCACCATCAGTTTGTACACGTACTTTACCACGCAGGTCATTGACACGAAGTGCTTGATGCGCTTCTGAAAGCCCCAATTCCCATGGCGAACCTGCATGATGAATAGAGGATAAAGGTGAAGCCGCTGTACCGCCGTCATATCCAGAAATGGTAATGAAATCTGCATAGGCTTTTGCAACACCTGCTGCAATTGTTCCAACCCCAGGCTCTGATACTAACTTCACAGACACCATGGCTTGTGGATTGACTTGTTTTAAGTCAAAGATTAGCTGTGATAAATCTTCAATAGAATAAATATCATGGTGTGGTGGTGGTGAAATCAAAGTCACTCCTGGAACCGAGTATCGTAAACGCGCAATTAAGCCATTCACTTTACCGCCTGGTAACTGACCGCCTTCACCTGGTTTTGCACCTTGTGCTACTTTGATCTGTAACACTTCAGCAGATGTTAAGTATGCAGGTGTTACACCAAAACGACCTGAAGCAATTTGCTTAATTTTAGAGTTACGGATGGTGCCATAACGTGCAGGATCTTCACCGCCCTCACCCGAGTTTGAACGACCACCGATTGTATTCATTGCGATCGCAATGGCCTCATGTGCCTCTGGTGACAACGCACCTAAAGACATGCCAGCGGAGTCAAAACGTGGCAGAATTTCTTCAACTGATTCAACTGCTTCTAATGGAATAGAATGATCAGTTTTGAGTTTTAATAAGTCACGAATCGTCGCAATTGGACGCGTGTTCACCAACTCTGCGTATTCTTTAAAGTCAGCATAATTCCCTGAACGCACTGATTTATGCAACGCATTGATCACATCAGGGTTAAATGCGTGGTATTCCTTATCAAAGACAAACTTGAGCAAACCACCTTGTTCAATTGGCTTACGTGCTTTCCAAGCAATATCTGCTAGTTTTTTTAAGTCATTTTCAAGGTCAATGAATGTTGCACCTTTAATACGGCTTGGCACACCTGTAAAGCACTTACTAACAACTTCTTCAGATAAGCCGACTGCTTCAAATAACTGTCCACCACGATAAGATGCGACTGTTGAAATCCCCATTTTTGAGAGGACTTTGAGTAAACCTTTATCAATACCTTTGCGGAAATTCGCTTGTGCGTGAATTGGATCACCCAATAATTCACCTTTTGCAATCAAATCATTGATCACATCATAAGCCAAATAAGGGTAAATCGCAGTTGCACCAAAACCTAAGATCACGGCAAATTGATGCGCATCACGTGCAAGTGCAGTTTCAACAATGATGTTTGCATCGGTACGTAAACCAGCATTAATCAAGAAGTGATGAATAGCACCCGTCACCATTGCTGCATTTGCAGGTAAAAAGCCTTCACGGATTTTACGATCTGAAATGACCAATAAGGTTTTGCCATCACGAATCGCTTGTGCAGCTTCTTCACAAATACGTGAAATCGCAGCTTCAAGACCTTCAGCTACAGGATAATTCAAATCGATATCTGCAATTTCGTAACCTTTACGACCAAGGGTACGAATCTGATGCATTTTAGAATTTGAAAGGACTGGGCTCGATACAATTAAACGATCTGCATGCTCTGGACCTTGTTCAAATACATTTTGCTCACGACCAAAACAGGTTTCCAATGACATGACAATTGATTCACGTAATGGATCAATCGGTGGATTGGTCACTTGCGCAAATTGTTGACGGAAATAATCTGTCACATGACGTACTTGACGAGACAATACCGCCATTGGTGTATCATCACCCATTGAACCGACAGCTTCCTGTCCACTTTCAGCGATTGGACGAAGCAGTTGATCACGCTCTTCAAATGTCACCATAAACATTTTTTGAGCCGCTTTAAGGTCATCACCTTTTAGGCCTTGATCACACAAATATTCTTCAAGCTCTGGACTACCTTGCAAGCGAACTGAGTTTTCACGTAACCATTCACGGTAAGGACGCATTTTTTTCAGATGATTGCTCACATCTTTGGTATCGAGCAATTTTCCAGTCAAGGTATCAATCACTAGGATTTGACCAGGACCTACACGACCTTTAGAGATCACATCTTCAGGTTCATAACCCCAGACACCAATTTCTGATGCCAAAGTGATATAACCATTCTTAGTGATCACCCAACGTGCAGGACGCAAGCCATTACGGTCTAGCATACAAATCGCATGACGACCATCTTGGATCACTAGACCCGCAGGGCCATCCCAAGCTTCCATATGCTTAGAGTTGAATTCATAAAACGCGCGTAAATCCGCATCTAATGTTTCAACGTTTTGCCACGCTGGTGGAACAAGCATGCGTAATGCACGGAATAAATCCATCCCGCCACCCACAAGCAGCTCAAGCATATTGTCCATACTTGATGAGTCTGAGCCTGTACGGTTTACAATTGGACTCAGTTCAGTAATGCCTGGCAATAATGGATTTTCAAATTTTGGTGTACGTGCCACTGCCCAGTTACGGTTTGCAGTAATGGTGTTAATCTCACCATTATGTGCCAAATAACGGAACGGCTGTGCCAATGGCCAACGGGGTAAAGTATTAGTCGAGAAACGTTGATGGAACACAACAATGTGTGAGTCCAAACGTTCATCAGCAAGGTCTGTATAGAATTCTGCAATATATGCAGGCATCATTAAGCCTTTATAGGTGATCACTGTAGAACACAGTGTGGTCACATAAAAATAGGGATCAGCTGTTAATTGTTGTTCTGCACGACGACGTGCCATAAGTAACTTACGGTTAAATTCAACCTCAGTCACACCCATTGGGCAATTGACAAAAATTTGTTCAAATGCAGGTAAAGACTGCATTGCGATTGAACCCAAGGCATCATTATTGGTTGGAACGATACGCCAACCAATGACTCGGCAACCTTCTTCTTCAATTTCATGGGTTAGAATTTGCTTTGCATGAGCCGCAAGTGCTGGATCTAAATTTAAAAATATCGTCCCGACCGCAAAAATTTCACTCAGTGTAATGTCACTGATCTTTTTTGCTTCTTCACGGAAGAATGCTTTAGGCATAGCCAAGAGCAAGCCACAACCATCACCGGTCTTACCATCTGCGGCAATACCACCACGGTGCGTCATACAGCTTAGACTATGAATCGCGGTCTTGACTAAATCATGACTCGCATCACCCTGCATATGGGCAATCAAGCCGAAACCACAGTTATCTTTAAACTCATCCGGTTGGTATAAACCTTGAGCGGGAGCTACAGTGTTAGGCGATGGCATGTGCATAGCGTACCCTTCTTTCTACATAGGCCCATGAAAGGGCGAAAAACATTCGAACACTCAATTACGATTTTTAAGTATTTTCTTAGCTCAAGTAAACCACTGAGTCAGAATCGAATACCAGTCTGTTTTTACTTTAATTGCAAGATTGTTTTACAACTTCCGCACTGAAATAAAGCACTCAATCAGACTTAAATCGCACACCAACTGAATCATTTCGCTCCAAAACAGGGACAATCAACTCAATTAGCGCAACAATAAAGCAAAAAATATGCCAAATTTTATTTTTGTTCACCAAATCACTAAAAGATAGTGAAATAAAGATATTCTTTAAAATTCTAAGCGTCTTATAAAGGCATTTATAGCACCATTTTTGTGCAAATATAAAATTAAATAATTAATTCTGCTTCATTTTAGAGCTAATTTTAATTGAATGGATCACTGACTTCATGCTCAGCTGGCTTTTTATCAGCAGTAGCACCGGTTTCTTTATTGTTGCTTGAAGGCTGTGCACGAGATTGTGACTTTTGTACATCTACCACATTGCCAGATGCATCACGACGGGTAATTGTGGTTTTGGTGGTCTGATTTGCAGGAGCTGAACCTGTTAAAGAAGACAATGCTGATTTTGCTTGAGCCAATAGCGTTTCATCAACTACAGGTAAAGGTGCAGATTTTAATTTTACTTGATAGAGTTTATTTGCACTTGCCATTTCATCTGAGCCCAGATCATTGACTAAAGCACTATATTTTTCAAACTGGATCGCTTGAGGATGAATAGATGCAGGCAATTTTAAATTTAATTGTTGTAACTGGCTCTTGGCCTGATCATCACTTTTAAATAGACCATAGGCTAAAACATATTGCTCTGCTTGATCTTCACCGCTTAAACGGAAATAAATAAAATTTTTACGATCCGCTTGTTTCTGTAAAAAGCCCAAGATGACATCTTCATCTGAGGTCTTAAATAGCTCTATGGTCCAAGCTTTCTTATTTTCTTGAAAAAATTTTGTACCACGAAATTCTGCATCATGGCTACCCGCAGTCACAATACGCGTGGTCATTTCAAGTGGACGTACTTCATCCATCAAAGCGCCTAAATGCGATGTCGCAGCAACTTTTTCAGGTTGAATTTGAACTTGGGACTCTTCAATCGGATTGACCACAGTGACCAGATCTTTGGTGTCGGTCACTGCCCAAAAAATCAGTGCCACCAAAAGACAGATTAATCCACCAACCAACCAAATATATTGTCGAATATTTTGCCAATTTGTACGAATTGCTGCCATTTGGAACTAACCTTTTCTATAACTGATTCGCGAGAATCGCTTGCTTCATCAACTCAACATCAAAATCTTTAGTAATGATGGCTTGGCCGAGTTGTTTTATCAATATTAAACGAAGTTGACCATTTAATACTTTTTTATCATGTGACATATATGCCAAAAATTCATCGAGCGGAATTTTAGGACATGCTACAGGTAATTGGGCACGTTGTATGATTTTTTTTGTACGTTCCAGATCATCGGATGAAATCCATCCCATACGCTGAGACAAATCAGCAGCCATCACCATACCCGTTGCAATTGCTTCTCCATGCAACCACACCCCATAACCAAGATATGATTCAATGGCATGACCAAAAGTATGGCCTAAATTCAATAAAGCACGTTCACCTTGCTCTTTCTCATCATTGGCCACAATTCTTGCTTTATGCGCACAAGAACGATAAACCGCTTCAGCCAATAATTCTGGATTTTGGGCAATCAGCCCATCCATATGCTCTTCTAACCATGCTAAAAAGTCTAAATCACCCAGTAACGCATATTTAATCACCTCAGCCAAACCTGCTGAAAGCTCACGTTCAGGCAAGGTTTTGAGTTGTGCCATATCAGCCAAAACCACTTGAGGTTGCTGAAATGCACCAATCATATTTTTGCCTAAAGGGTGATTAATTCCGGTTTTTCCACCAACACTCGAATCTACTTGAGACAATAATGTGGTCGGAACTTGGATAAAATACACGCCTCGTTGGAAACAGGCTGAAGCAAAACCAGCCATATCACCAATCACTCCACCACCTAAAGCCAAAACCGTACAATCACGATTAAAACCAGCTTGAAGCAAAGCATCAAAAATCAAATTGAGGTGCTGGATATCTTTATATTTCTCACCATCAGGTAAAATACATGTTTTAACCTGCTTACCCAATTGTTGAATTGCATCAACATAGTGCGACAAATACAAAGGCTGAACTGTGATATTTGTAACAATCATCACTTGATGTCCCTGAATATAAGGTTCAAGTAATGATTGAGGATTCAAATGACTACCAATAAAGATTGGATAACGACGTTCACCCAGTTCAACATGTAAAGTTTGCATGATTCTGCCAAATAACAATGAATGATAATTTACTGACTAAATAATTTCTTTTGAAACGATTAGTTGCAATATTCTCAGCGCTAAATCTCGCGCAGCACCCTGATTGGTTTCAATAATATAATGTGCAACATCTCTATAAAGTGGATCTCGTGCTTTAAGTAGATCCTTTAACTTTTGCTCAGGATTCTCGACTTGTAATAAAGGACGATTTTTATCTCGATGTGTACGTAATAATTGGATTTCTACAGGAGTATATAGATAAATCACAATACCTCTATGTTTGAGATATTCTCGATTCATGGCTTGAGTGACAGCACCACCGCCTGTTGCAACCACTAAATTTTTTTTTGATGTGAGTTCATCAATCACGATTGTTTCTCTTGTACGGAAACCTTGCTCGCCTTCTTTTTCAAAAATCCAAGGAATAGATGCCCCAGTTTTTCTTTCTATTTCATGATCGCTGTCTAAAAACTCACGACTTAACAGTTCCGCTAGATGCCGACCAACTGTTGTTTTTCCTGCTCCCATGGGCCCTACCAAATAAATATTTGGTAGGGTTTCCAACTCTTTGCTTGGCAAGGAGTCACCTATCGAATTGCTTTCATTGAAAGTATATTAATGATTTCTGGTACGACTGTCATTAACAATTCTTGGTGTCACAAAGATTAGTAACTCTCGTTTATTCTCTGTTTTGGCATCCTTACGGAACAATCGTCCTAAATACGGAATATCGCCTAAAAATGGAACTTTGACTTGGTTCGTGGTATTTTCTTGTTCAAAAATCCCCCCTAGTACCACAGTTTCACCATTATCAACCAACACATTGGTATTGATCTCATTTTTATTCAGAATGATTTCACCATTCGGTGCCACACCACCACGTGCATCGCTGGTAATATTTAACTGCATTTGTACTTTCCCTTCCGGGGTAATACTTGGTGTAACATCCAGACTGAGCAAAGCATCTTTAAATGCTGTCGTGGCTGTAGCAGTACCACCTGCTGTTGACGTGGTCTGGTAAGGAATTTGTTGACCCGAAGCAACTTTGGCTTTTTGTTTATCAGCAGTCATTACTTTTGGTGTTGAAATCACCTCACCATAGCCGTCAGATTGTAAAGCCGACAACTCTAGGTCCAACATAAAATCAGAAAGGCTAATTAAACCAAATGCAATTTTACTTGCACCCGCAGTCGTCACACCAAGATCGACGTTTAAATTATCTGGTCGAGTAATAGTATATTTGCCTTCATCATCTGGATCACGTAAATCCCATAAAGTCTTATCACTACCACCAACCAATAGATCATTATTTCGTGTAATTCCTTGAGATAAAATCCCCCACTTTACCCCCATTTCTTTGGTAAAATCTGTTGTTGCCCGCACAATACGTGCTTCAACCATGACTTGTTTTACCGAAATATCAAGTAAATCAATCATTTTTCGAACTTTATCGATATTATTAGCCGTATCGTTAATAATTAATGTATTTGTTCGTATATCTGCAACCGCACTTCCTCTTGAGCTGAGTAGGCTTTCTAAAGCTAAAGAATCTGTATTCGTAGTATTATTTGTCTGCGCACCTTTAGGATTTCTAGAGTCTTCGAGTAACTTTAGAACCTCGGCAACTTTTGCATAACTGAGTTGTATATATTCTGTTTGAATCGGTGCCAACTTAATACTTTGTGCAATTGCTTTGGCTTCATCTTCTTCAGCTTTAATCAACTCGGTGACAGGCGCAATCCAAATCACACTTCCATTACGGCGCTTATCTAAATTCTTGGTTTTTAAAATGATATCTAAGGCCTGATCCCAAGGTACATCTTTTAAACGTAAAGTGATATTACCTTGAACTGAATCTGCGGCCACCATATTAATACTGGTAAAATCAGCAAGTAGCTGTAGCACACGGCGTACTTCGATATCTTGAAAATCAAGTGAGATTTTCTTACCGGTATAAGACTGACTTGAACTTGGGCGATTTACCTTATTTTCTACAGGACGCTTTAAACTCACAGTTAATTTATTTTCCGCTTGGAAGGCCATATACTCATAGCTCCCCGCAGATTGAATGGTAATCACGCCATTTGAACCGTCATTATAAGCATCCACAGAAGAAACTGGGGTTGCAAAATCATTGACATTTAAACGACGAATTAAATGTGCTGGAATTTTATTTCCTAATGTTCGAATAACAACTTTACTGCCCTGTTGTTGTACATCTACAGGTGTATTTGCACCAGACAGATTTACAATAACCTGGCCCTCACCCACATTGCCTCGCTGGAAACCGATATCTGCAATGCCTTGATTTTGCTTATTCTGTGTAGATGCAGATGCTGCATAAGTCGGTAAAGTTGCAGCTTGATTAGCATTATTAATCTTTAAAATAAAGGTATTCCCTTCAACACGTGTTGTAAAAGAACCACTATTTTTTAAATTTACTGTTAAGCGTGAACGTTGATCATCGGCCGCAATATCTACAGTCGACGCTTCTTCACTCGCCACAGCAATAGATGATTGATTGATCGTTTGCTTCGCCTGATCAAAATCCAAAATCAGTCGCGATGGATTATCCAATTGATAGGCTTGAGGCTGTGGCGGTAAGCCATTAAACATCACACGAATTTCTGTACCTTGCCCCGGTATTTTCATCGGTACAATATTGGTCATGGTTGTTTGTGCTGCTGCAACCTGCATAATCGCAATTGACACTGCCGCCATAGTAAATTGACGAAGTTGACTATTCATAAACTTACCATCCCCGTTAAAGATATTTTTCAAACTCTTTTTCATTTTTATTCCTTTATTCCGTTTTAATCTATTGGACCGATTAGAACTAGACTCCGTGGTCTTTCTATATAACCGTCTCGACCATCTGGAACGATTTCCAATAAATCAATACGGGTCGGCGTAATTTCAATAATTCGCCCCTGATTCATACCCATGTAATTGCCAAGTTGTACTCGCTCAATCTCACCGTCTGGTGTTTTGATCAAACCCACGGTCTGTCCAACAGCCCCTTTCATACTTCCTTTCAGTGTTAACGACTCTAAAGGATAGCTTTCAAGCGGCTGTGGTTGTCTTGAAAAATTCGGGTAGACGCGCTTGCCAGACATGATTTTCAATTCATTTGCCAATGAGTTTGGCAAAAATGGGCTGCGTAATTGTTGAGCTGAATAATTGAAACTTGGTACTGGATTAAATACTGGTGCAGGCTCAATCGGCATTGGTTGCTGATTTCGAATATTTGCCATCTCTTGATTAACAGCGTCAATACGAGAGTCACACCCCGCCAACAATAGCGCAAACGAGATTCCACAAACTATTTTACTGAGCTGGTTCATTGTGGCGTCCCTCCTTGCTGAGGTGTCGTTGTTGTCTGCGCAGCATTCGCTGATTTATTTATTTTCTGCTCATCAGCTCCAATATAACGATAGGTTTTTGCTTTAATTGTATAGTCAATCACTGGCACATCAGATTTATTGTCTTGACTAGGTGTTCCTGTAATTGTGAAATCATGCAAAGTGACAATACGTGGTAAAGCAGCCAAACTACTTACAAAACTGCCAAATGAATGATAATCCCCTGTTGCATCAATCGAGATCGGCTGCTCAATAAAGAACTCCTGCTTCACTTCTGGTTCTAATTTGATATTTTTAAATTTCAAACCCGAACTTACCCCTGTCACATTAATATCTTCAACCAGACTCGGAATTTCAGTTTCTTTAGGAAGTTGTTCTAATTGCTGATTAAAATTTGCTTCCATTTGTTGCAGTTGTGCTTGATATTGCTGCAAGTTTCTTAATTTAGAGTCTTTTTCTTTAAACTCAGTTAATAAGTTTTGCTCAACTGTACGAGCTTGATCAATTGCATCTAGTTTAGGTTTAATTGCTAAAAAATAACCAATTGCACACACCACAAAAAACAAGAATACCCAACAGGTGACTTTAACGGATAAAGGCCAACTGCCATAATTATTCATATCCAAGGTATTGAACTGTTGAAAAAACTTCTCAACAGTCATCTTGTTCTTTTTTGGAGCATCATTTACAGATGATTCTAATTGCTCAAAATCTTCACGACTCATTTTGCACCCCCAGCAGCTGAAGCTTGTTCAGCTTTCGTCGCATCCCCATCTGCAGTAGATGCTATTTCACCTAAATCTACAGTCACCACAAAACTTCCATATGATTCTTCTACACGAGGAATCACTGAAGTCTGTCCTTTATTTTTATTTTCATCTGCAGCTAAGAATGAATTCATAAATGCATTTCGATACCATTCAGACGCCTCTAATCCACGTAACAATTCAGCAACTGTATTTGGACTTTCAGCTTTCCCCTCAATGGTAAATTTATCACCCACACGACTAAATTTTGTGATGTACATTTGTGCAGGGACAATTCGAACCAACTCATCAACGAGGCGAACAATCACAGGACGCTGACCTTGTAAGCCTTGGATCAGTTTCATACGTTCAATAATGGCATTACGACGTTCTTGTAAACCATCTAAAGTTTTTAATTGCGTATCTAAATTTTGATTGGTACTGGTCACCAATTGATTGGCTTGCTCCTGATCTTCTAACTTATGATCAAAATAGAACCACGCCAATAACACTGTCACCAAGCCAATCAGTGCAACCCCAACACATATCGCAACGAATTGCTTCTTCTTCTGTTCTCTTAGCTCATCACGCCAAGGGAGTAAGTTAATCTTTGCCATTAATCAAAACTCCTCAAAGCTAAACCACATGCAACCATTAATGAAGGTGCATCATTTTCTATTTTTTTTAAGTCAATTTGTGGCGAAAACCCCATCTGTAAAAAAGGATTTGCAATCGTGACGCGATAACCGAGTTTTTGTTGTAATAATTTTGCCAAACCAGGAATATTGGCATTACCACCCGCCAATAAAATATGGTCGATCTCGTTAAACTGAGAGGATGAAAAGAAGAACTGTAATGAACGAGCAGCTTGTTGTACAACTGCTTCTAAAAATGGCATTAAAACTTCTGTTTCAAAATCGTCAGGTAAAGTCCGATCTTTTTTGGCCCGACCAGCTTCATCATAAGACAAACCATAACGGTTCTGTACATCTTGAGTCAGCTGCTTGCCACCAAAAACTTGCTCTCGGGTATAAATGATCTTGCCATTTTGCATCACAGACAAAGTAGTCATGGTATGGCCGATATCTAGGATACCCACAAGATTTACACCGATTGGCAAGGTATCGGAAAAGACCTCAAAAGCACGCTCAATTGCATAACTTTCTACATCTGCAATTTTAGGTGATAAGCCTGCGATTTCTAAAACTTCAACACGAGAATCGATATTCTCTGCACGTGTTGCAACAAGTAACACATTGACTCGATTTGGATTTGCCAGCTTATCTTTTAACACTTCAAAATCTAGACTGACTTCATCCAACGGGAAAGGGATATATTGTTCAGCATCCATTCGAATCTGAACTTCTCTTTCCTCATCCGACATATCTGCATCCATTTCGATGATTTTGTGAATCACCATAGATGTAGGTACAGCAACCGCAACATTTTGCGATTGAGGATTGCCAATATTGACTGCCCTTTCCAACGCATCAGCAACTGCTTCAGGATTAAGAATGTTTTTTTCAACAACACTCCCATCCAGCAGTGGACTTAATCCATAACTTTCAACCCAGTAACGACCGTTCTTAACAGAGAGCTCTAAAATCTTTACAGTAGTAGAACTAATATCTACTCCTATTAACCCCTTATTTGGCTTACGATATAGTCTAAGCACGATTGATTTCCTATTATTTTTTTATCCCCAATAAATAACACAAACCGACTGCATTTGGTCTTAATTTTTTACAGATACAATATCCCATCTAACAATCCATCACATGAGAAGCTATACTGAACGCAATTAGTTTGCCATTAGCTATTATTAAAACTTACTTGTTATGAAAAAGCTATCTTGTTCAGGTTATATTCATCCCTTTTTTTTGCTGATTATCATTATTTTAGTCGCAATTCCGATGGGCTTTTATGGAATGTATCTATATATTGCCCCATCACTACCAGAAATGAGCTCTTTAAAAAAGGCGCCATTGCTTAAACCTTTGCAAGTTTATTCAGCAGATAATCAGCTGATCGCTGAATATGGTGGCAAGCTTTCGGTGCCTGTTGAGTACAAGCAGATCCCCCCACATTTCATTCATGCCTTCCTTGCTGCTGAAGATTCATCGTTCTTCGAACATAGCGGGATTAGCTTTAAAGGCTTAGGGCGTGCCGTGAGTGAAAGTGTCACTGGGTCAAATGTACAAACAGGTGGCTCAACAATAACCATGCAGGTGGCTAAAAATTATTATTTATCCCCTGAACGAACACTTAAGCGCAAACTTACTGAAGTTTTTTTGGCACGTAAAATAGAACAAAATCTATCGAAAGAAGAAATTTTATCTTTATATGTCAACAAGATCTTTTTGGGTAAAAATGCCTATGGTATTGCTGCTGCTGCAAAAATTTATTATGACAAAAGCTTAGATCAACTCAGTGTCGCACAAATGGCGATGATTGCAGGCTTACCTAAAGCACCGTCAAAATACAATCCTGTAGTGAATCCTGAACGCGCCTTAGAACGCCGCAACTGGATTCTAGGTCGTATGTTACAACTCGGCTATCTTAAACAAGCAGAATACGAAAAAGCTGTCGCTGAACCAATTAACCTAAGTATGCCTGATCGCGGCTTAAGTAATCGATTTCCCTATGTAGGCGAAATGGTTCGTTCAGAATTGGTTGAAAAGTTTGGTGAACAAGCAATTGATTCGGGTTATAAAGTTTATACAACCGTAAACAGCCAACGCCAACAATATGCAGAAGATGCAGTACAAAAAGGCTTGGAGGATTATGATCGTCGTCATGGATGGCGTGGTGCTGAAGCACATGATAAACCTTTAAAACAATTCATCCCTTATGCCAATACCTACCCTGCAAAAGTCATCAAAGTAGGCAGCAATAGTTTTGATGCCAAAATGCAAGATGGTTCGACAGTGACTGTGCCTTGGTCTGGTATGTCTTGGGCAAGAAAATATATCAATGCCAATGCAGTGGGTGGTGCACCAAGCCGCGCTTCGCAGATTGTAACTGTTAAAGATATTATCCGTTTACGTCCCAATGAAAATAAAACCGCGTGGTCATTGGTTCAAACCCCGAAAGCACAAGGTCAACTGATTGCAATCAACCCCAATGATGGTTCAATTGAAGCAGTGGTGGGTGGATACAACTTTTATCAATCTAAATTTAACCGCGCAATACAAGGCTGGCGTCAACCAGGTTCAACCATTAAGCCATTTATCTATGCGCTGGCGCTTGAACGCGGTATGACCCCTTACACCATGGTTAATGACAGTCCAATCACCATTGGTCGCTGGACACCTAAAAACTCTGATGGCCGTTATTTAGGCATGATTCCTTTGCGTCGTGCGTTGTACTTATCTCGTAATACCGTTTCTGTACGTTTATTACAAAGCGTAGGTGTAGAACGTGCACGCCAATTATTGATGGATTTTGGTCTGCAAGAAGATCAAATCCCGCGTAATTTCACGATTGCGCTGGGTACTCCACAAGTACTTCCTGTTCAAATGGCAACAGGCTATGCCGCAATTGCCAATGGTGGATATCGCATTCAACCGCATTTCATCAGTCGTATTGAAGATGCTTATGGCAAAACCATTTATGAAGCAGCGCCTGAATATGCGTGTATTCCATGTATCAATCAAAAAGAAACTGTAGCCAATACTGCAACCACCCCTGATGACGAGGCCATTGAAGGTACAAACATTACAGTGGATGAGGTTCAAACCCCTTTAAGCAAAGAAGAACAAAGTAAATATCGTCAAGCACAACGGATTTTAAAATCACAATCTGCTTTTGATATGGCAAATATTCTTCGTGACGTGATTGTGCATGGTACTGGTCGTGCAGCACTTAAAATTGGTCGCGATGACATTGGCGGTAAAACAGGGACAACCAACGATGCTAAAGATGCGTGGTTTGCTGGCTTCAATGGCAAATTAGTTGCGATTGCTTGGGTCGGTTTTGACCAGCCTTCAACTCTCGGTCGTCGTGAATATGGTGGGATCGCAGCACTGCCAGTTTGGACTGGTTTTATGGGTAAAGCGTTAAAAGATACACCATCTGCTTGGGTACATTTTGACAAAAATGCCAAAGCACCAATTTCTCGTGAAGAACGTAATCAAACACAAGTTGAAGGTGCGACTCAAAACGAAGGCTATGGTTCATCACCACCTTTAGCACGTCCAATCTTTAAACCTGCGCCTGTTACACCATCACGTAATTCATCAAATGACTTTGAAGACTTGCCTGATGAAGGTACAGATCAACCGCTCAAACCGAACAAAGTAACACCGCCTGCAATGAATCAAGGCAGTGCGAAACGAGAAAGTGATTCTCTTGAGAATTTGATTAATGAAGTTCAATAATCTAGGGTCTGTTGCCATTTCATAAATGGCTTGCGTTGTAGGTTAAAATTGAGCAGGCAAGGCATGAAACGAAGAGAATAGCGAGACTATTTTCGAGTTTCATAACGAAGGCTGAGATAATTTTAGCCACAACCCTTCGGGACTAGCGTGTTTTTTGCCGCTACGTCGTTACGAACTACTCATTTAGAATGACTAAATTTCGTATTTCGCGCCTAGTATCGCCTAAAAAACACACGTAGTCGCAAACATAGACGAATTGTCGACAGACCCTTTATTTTATAAAAAATGCCATCGATTGATGGCATTTTTTATGGCTTAAATTTCTATTATTTTTTCTGAAAAATATAAATTTGAAAGGCTGCCTTTAACGTCGTTTTAACTTGTGCTTCCAAAACTAAACGCTTTTCAGGTTTTGCTTTATAAGCATAAGGGGTCATCGCAATCAGATTTTTGAGTTGTGCTTGATCCAACTCAAACGTTGTTTCGATAATCGGCTGCTCTATTAACTCAAAAGATGCTTGTAATTGTTCAACAAACTTTTGCGGCTCATGGGCTTTAACTTCATCAAACAAACCCTCACGCATGGCATATAAATGCTCTGGTGCAGGTGTTACCACCATCAAATAAGCCTTTGGCTTAAGTACTCGGAGTATTTCTTCTTCTGGGATCGGGCTAAATAAGCTGGTACACAAATCAATCGAATGATCCAAAACAGGTAGCGTCGCTCCTGTCCCCACAATCCATGTCACATCTTTATTGAGTTTTGCAGCAACCTGAACTGCATTTTTTGCAATATCAACCCCAATACATTGCATCACTTGATGTTGCATTGCATCAGTATAGTAGCCTTCACCACAGCCGATATCCAGCAAGTTTTCAACCCTTAACTCACGAATTTTCTCAACCACGGCTTGCTGTAAAGGTGCATAAAATCCACCACTTAAAAATCCACGGCGTGCTTGTACAGATTCAGGGGTATCCCCTGGATTTTTACTATGCTTATGTTGTACTACATGTAAATTTACATAGCCTTGTTTTGCCACATCATAACTATGATTATTTACACAGCGCCAAGTCCGATCCGATAGGCTCAATGCCTCACGACATACAGGGCACATCAACAAATTCATTGTATTCTCCAAAAGATATTTTTAGGCCATAAAAAAGCCGGCAAATGCCGACTTTTCAAATCACTTTGGCTTAACGTAATTTTAATGTCATTAGACCTAAAACTACCAGCATAATTGTGATAATCCAAAAACGGATCACCACTTGAGTCTCACGCCAGCCTTTTTTCTCATAATGATGATGCAACGGCGCCATAAGAAATACACGTTTATTGCGCATACGTAATGATCCGATTTGTAAGAATACCGAGATTGCTTCTACCACAAAGACCCCGCCCATAATTGCAAAGACGATCTCTTGACGAACCATTACCGCGATAGTGCCCAGCATTGCACCCAATGATAATGCACCGACATCTCCCATAAAGACTTGGGCAGGATGCGCGTTATACCAAAGAAATGCTAAACCTGCTCCAATCATTGCAGCACAAATAATCACCAGCTCAGAGGTATATTTTACATAGGGAATATGTAAATAATTGGCAAAGCGTATATCACCTGCCAAATATGCAAAAACACCTAAACCAGCGGCAACCAAAACAATCGGCATGATCGCCAGACCATCTAAACCATCTGTCAAATTCACTGCATTTGATCCACCATTAATGACCAAATAAGTAAAAATAATGAAGCCAATACCCAATGGAATTGAGGACAATGGAATACTCAGATTTTTAAAAAATGGAATCAATAAATCCAGCATATTCGCTGTATGTACAGGACTGTCTTGCTGAGTTGCAATGATATACAACGCAATACCCGCCCCCAAAGAGCCAACTGAAGTCCAAAAGAATTTCTTCTTGGCAGGTAAACCTGCATTGTCTTTATAACGGACTTTAATCCAATCATCTGCCCAACCTACAGCACCAAAGATCACCATAACAGCCAAGACGATCCACACATAAGGATTGGATAAATCTGCCCAAAGCAAGGTACTGATTCCGATTGAAAGCAGAATTAAAATCCCGCCCATTGTTGGTGTACCCATTTTTTTGGCATGATTTTCAGGTGCATATGAACTGACAGCCTGACCATATTTGAGCGCTTGTAATTTACGGATCATGACTGGTCCCAAGGCCCAACCAATCGCAAGTGCAGTCAGTACACTGAGCAATGCTCGTAACGATAAGTATCGAACAACTTGGAACGCGTTCTCATAACCCGCCAAGTGTTGAAATAACCAATACAGCATTAAACTTTCTCCATCAAATCAGCCATCAACGTTTCCATATGGGTATAGCGAGAACCTTTAAACAGGAAACTCATGGACTGTGGTTGATGTGTTGCAATTAAACTTAACAATAAAGGTAAAGCTTGTTCTTGGCTAAGAAAAGCTTGTAATTTTTTACCATATTGAGTGCTTCGCGCACCTTCTTGTGTAGCAGGAGCAAACTCCCCTACCGCGACAACAAATTGGATCCCATCCACTGAAACCAGATCACGACCCAACATATAGTGTTGCTGCGCAGCAGTATCGCCCAGTTCACCAATATCGCCAATCACCATCACTTTGATGCCTTGCTGTTGCGCAAGTACTTCTGCTGCTGCACGCATTGAAGTCGGGTTGGCATTATAGGTATCATCAATAAATAAGTGCTTGTGCTTATGAATAAAATTCAAACGTCCTTTTGCACCTTGTGCTGACTCCAAGCCAATCACAATATCGTCTAAATCGACACCAATCGCCAAGGCAAATGCAGTCGCTGCTTCTGCATTATGGACATTATGTTCACCTGCAAAAGGAAGATTGACTGTTCTTGTGCCTTGAGGTGTATTAAGGGTAAAGATTGCAGACTGTGCGTGTAACTGAACATCTGTCGCAAAGACTTCGCCACCCTGACCAAAACTTAACACTTGCTCAGTGTCTACCACTTGACGAATCGTATCGGTAAAATCATCCTGAGCAGGAACAATTGCTGTTCCAGCTTGATCAATATGACGGTAAATTTCAGATTTGGCACGGCAAATTCCATCACGTCCACCAAATTCGCCTAAATGTGCAGTTCCAATATTTAAAATACCGGCAACATGTGGCTGCACAAGATTTGAGGTGTAATCGATTTCACCTTGATGGCTTGCACCAAGTTCCATCACCGCATATTGATGCTCTGAACGCAGCTCCAATAACATCATTGGCACACCAAGATCATTATTTAAATTGCCACGTGTAATCAAGGTCGGCGCTAGACGTGAAAGAATGCTCCCTAACATCTCTTTGGTGGTGGTCTTGCCACTACTGCCTGTAAGTGCAATCACTTTTAATTGTGGATGTTGAGCACGACGATACGCGCCTAAATGCCCCAATGCCAAACGTGTATCTGCCACGACAAGTTGACAGATATTTACATCAACAGGATGGCTCACGATGGCAATTTGGCAGCCATTCGCAGCCACTTGAGCAACAAAATCATGTGCATCAAAACGCTCACCTTTGAGCGCCAAAAAAGCATCACCTAATTCAGCATGACGTGAATCAGTCAAAATACGTTTAATTTCACCTTGTGGTGCTTGATCTAAATACCAATAACCTTGAGTTGCTTCAGCAAGTTGTGCTGCTGACCATGGCTCCAAAGGCACAGTACTGGTGGTAGAGGTGTGCATCTCTTATTCCTAATGAGCTGGATAAGCTGAATTGGGTTTATGGTGTTGTGCATCTATTGCCGATTGCACTTCAACGACATCGTCAAACCAATGACGAACACCATCAATTTCTTGATAATTTTCATGCCCTTTTCCGGCAATCACAACAATATCACCTGATTGGGCATGCTTTACTGCATATTTAATTGCTTCACGGCGATCACGAATTTCGTGAACCTCATGCTGGCTAAAATCAATTTCATGCTTCATATCGGCAAAAATTTGCTCAGGATTTTCGGTACGCGGATTATCTGATGTGATCATCACGGGATTGGCTTGTTCCAAAGCTGCTTTGGTCATCAATGGGCGTTTACCGCGATCTCGATCACCACCACAACCAAAGACAGCCCAAAGCTGATTTTCAACATGGCGTTTCAAGGTTTTTAAAACCTGAGTTAAAGCGTCTGGTGTATGTGCATAATCCACCACAAACAGACGATCCTGATCACGAATCACCTGCATACGTCCAGGTGCACCTTTTAAGTTGGGTACAGTTGCGATAAGTTGTTTTAAATCAAAACCTGCTTGTTCAGCAACAATTAAACTGGCCACCAAATTTTCAATATTAAAATGCCCAAGCAATGGGCTATTCACGGTAAATTCAGCTTTGGCTGTTTTGAGATGGAATGTTGCCCCATCTAGGCTATATTTAATCCCAAATACTTGGTAATCAGCCGCTTTAGAGGTTGAATAAGTTAATACTTTCGGATGTGACAGATTACTGCTTGCCGCATTCATCATTAGATCTGCATGCGCATCATCTATGTTAATTACTGCAACTTTTAACGCAGCAAATTTAAACAGCAATGCTTTCGCTTCAGCATAGGCTTCAAGCGTCCCGTGATAATCCAAATGATCTCGACTTAGATTACTATATGCAGCAATCTCAATATCACAACCATTTAAACGACCTTGTTCCAAACCATGCGAGCTTGCCTCAATTGAAGCGAATTCAGCACCTTGCATAGCAAAATCATGCAGAAGATTTTGTAAATGCAACGCATCTAAAGTGGTATGCGAAGACGCTTCTAGGTTTGGCAAAATCCCGTTCCCCGTAGTTCCCATCACTGCACATTTTTTATTTCGTAATGCCAGTAATTCAGCAACGAGACGTGAAATCGTGGTTTTACCATTGGTTCCAGTGACTGCAAGAATTCGCGCAGCTTTTACTGGGGATGTCGCTTGTAAATATTGTTTTTGCCATTGTCCCATCAAGTGACGCACATCTGGGCAGATCAATGCAGATTCAAAAGCTAAATCTGTTTCACTAATAATGCCCAATGCGCCTTTATCTAAAGCGATTTGAGCAAATTGTGCGGTTTTTTCTGGTTGCGAATAACTGGTCAAAGCAATAAAAATTTGCCCTTGTTGTACATAACGACTATCTAGAGAAAAGCCATTAAATGACTCAGACATCCAAGCCTTTGTATTATCAACTTTATAAATATCTTGAAAATTAATCATTATGGTTTACCTATGGCTTGGCCTTAGCCGTTTCAAGAGGTTTATCTAGAGGCACATTCATTAAACGTAAAGATTCTTGCATAATTCGAGCAAACACTGGAGCTGCAACCAAACCACCATAGTATTGTCCACGCGGATTTTCGACTACAACAATAACGGCCAAACGAGGATCACTAATCGGTGCCACACCGGCAAATAAAGCACGGTATTCAGTATTCGAATAACCTCTATGGTCAGGGCGCAACTTGTGTGCTGTACCTGTTTTACCACCCACGCGATAACCGGGAATATTGGCTTGTTTTGCAGTACCACCAGGCATCGTAACTTGCTCTAACATCAACAAAACTTCATCAGCAATTTTAGGCGCTAAAACCTGTTTGCCTTTGGGCTGATCATTTAATTTATAGAGACTTAAAGGATATTCCACACCATGATTGGCCAACATTGCATAGCCTTGCGCCAATTGTAAAATCGTAGCATTTAAACCATAGCCATAAGCCATTGTACCAATTTGCGAAGAATTTAACTTTTCAGGTGGAAGCACTAAACCTCCACTTTCACCCGGGAATTTAACCGCCGAACGCTGACCAAAACCGACCTTTCTAAAGAAGCTTGGCAAGGTTTCTTTTGGTAAAGACAAAGCAATTTTTGCCGAACCGACGTTCGAGGATTTAATAATCACACCAGTAACGGTCAACGAACCATAGTTATGCGTATCACGAATGGTATGGGAACCTAAACGCATCGAACCTGGGCTGGTACTAATCACCGAGTTTGGGGTATATTTGCCACTTTCCAAACCCGCTGCAATGGTAAAAGGTTTCATGGTTGAACCAGGTTCAAACATGTCAATTGCACCACGGTTACGCATGGCATCTTTATTACTTAAGCCATTTTTATCGTTAGGATTATAAGAAGGCCAACTCGCCATAGCCAGAATTTCGCCCGTTTTTACATCCACAGCAATTGCGGAAGCAGAACGTGCATTATTGGCAACACCCACCGCAGTCAACTCACGATACATAATATATTGCAAACGTGAGTCGATACTTAAGGTGATGTTCTCCCCTGCTTTCACTTCTTTCACGACTTCAGGGGTGGTAATACGGTTACCATGTTTATCTCGAGAAATCTTTTGTTCACCATCTTCACCAGCCAGACGGGAGTTTAACTGCATCTCTAAACCTTCAATCCCCGTCCCTTCACTATTGGTGAGACCAATAATTTGCGCATTGGGCTGCGGCTGAGGATAATAACGTTTGTAGGTTTTCTCGGCATAAACGCCAGCAAATTTATGTTGGGTAATAAAATCTGCTTGTGGTGGCGGAACTTCTTTTTTAAGTACCAAATAACGAGAACGTGGACGTTCATTTAAACGTTTTTTTAAGTCTGTACGATCAAGACCGACCGCATCTGCCAATTCATCTAAATTTAAATTTTCATCAGGCAATTGGCGTTTGAGTTTACGACTGTTGGGTGTCTTCTGTAATTCAGCCGTGATGGTATCAAACTGTTTTTTAGTCTCAAAATATTCACGTGGATCAATCACCACTTTCATGATTGGAGAACTGATTGCCAAAGGCACGCCATGACGATCACTAATCACACCACGCATGGCTTTTAATGTTTCAGAACGTAGAATGTTGGCATTGGCTTTATTTTGTAAAAAGTCTTTATTAATCACTTGCACATAAAATGCACGTCCGACCAAGCCGACAAAACATAAAAGCACCACGCCCCACATTAAATAGAAACGCCACATATCTATCGATACAGTACTTTTCTGGGTAATGGATGGCTGCTTTTTACGTGGCTGCCGAGTCGGTTTAGTTTGCTTATCTGCCATACAGATGCCTTACTTCTTCTGCTCTGATTCAGTTGGTAATGAAATGACAACTGTTTGCGCAGCTGGCGGTGAATACATTCTCAATTGTGTTACTGCGCGTGTTCCTATTTGCGCAGTTGCACCAAATGTTTGTTGTTCAATGAGCAAACGTCCCCATTCCGCATTGATATCTTCACGTTCACGCATATAACTATTTAAATCACGAAAATCATGACGATAAGCAAAGACTTGCAACACCACCATAAAGGCACTGATCAACACTGCAACAACCAATACGCCATAAACAATCGCTTTTTTTATTGCCAGCTTATGACTTGATTCTTCTATAATTTCTTGTTTCATTCTGCGCCTTTTTGTTCTAAGCGTTCTGCAACTCGAAGCCAAGCACTACGTGAGCGAGGATTGGCTTTGACTTCTTCCTCACTGGCACGAATTCTGTCTACTTTTTTCAGTCGACGAGTATCTTGTACTTTTTGAGGCAATCCCCAACCATTATCTTCTGGCAACGTTGATTCTTTTTGAATAAATTGTTTAATAATCCGGTCTTCAAGTGAATGGAAACTAATGACGGCTAAACGTGCATTTGATTTTAACAAATCTACGGCTTGAGGTAAAAAGGTATGTACGTCATCGAGTTCTTTATTAATTTCAATACGAATAGCTTGGAATGTCCGTGTCGCAGCATGTTTATTCTTTTCCCACTTTGGATGCGCAACTTTCACAATTTCCGCTAATTTTCCAGTGGTTTCAATATAACCTGCTTGCTTAATCGCACGTGCAATACGACGACTATAACGTTCCTCACCATATTGAAAAATCACATTGGCCAAATGTTCTTCGTCTACATCCACTAGCCAATCTGCGGCTGTTTGTCCTTGAGAATTATCCATACGCATATCAAGTGGTCCATCTTTCATAAAACTAAAACCACGGTCTGCTTGATCTAGCTGTGGTGATGACACCCCTAAATCTGCCATAATTCCATCGACTTGATAAATATCTAATTGATTTAATTCTTGTTGTAAATCTGCAAAACTGGCATGAATAATTTTAAAACGAGGATCTTCTTTTTCTAACTGATATGCCACTTCTAACGCTTGTGGGTCTTTATCAAAAGCATAAACTTTTGAATGCTCATCTAATTTAGACAACAATAAACGGGTGTGTCCACCACGTCCAAATGTCCCATCCACGTAAATTCCTGTATTGCGATCTGCAAGTAAAGCATCGACAGTTTCATGTAGTAATACAGAAATATGAGACATAATTATGATTTCAGTTTAAGCAAAAAAAGTAACTGCACATTATTACCTTGTTTTGCCAAAGCTCCAAACGACTTTTTGTAGGGAAATATTACTTTTTATAGAGAAAACCGTTTTAAAGTGCTTTTTATAAAAGTTCAGTACAAAAAATAGCGCATCCATCCTGCGATAAAGCGCTATCGTGTCTTGAGCATTTTTACATCACCATTGTCAAAATACGCTGAAACACGCCAACCTTGTCGGAGATAAAATTCAAAAGCACGACTTTTTTGATCGGTTTCCAAGCAAATTTCTTGAAAAGATTCAAATAATAAATCTTCTGCTTTTTTCAAAAGTGCAGTTCCGACACCTTTGGCTTCAAAATCTGGGTGGACAAACATGGCAAATACGCTGCCGTCGGTTAAATCTGCGATCGAAAAACCACACACTTGATGCTGCAGCTCCGCAAGCCAGATAGTCGAAGTATTTTGAATTAAATCCAATATGACCGACTCAGTGATACCCAGTTCAGTCAGTTGTTGTTTTGACAAATAGTTTTCTTTGACTGACGTTCGTATATCAAAAATAACCTCAATATCATTTTCAGTCGCAAGCCTTAGTACAATATCCATAGTTTAAATTGATTACTCACTTTGATATTAGGGTCTGCTGACATTTCATAAATGGCTTGCGTTGTAGGCTAAAATTGAGCAGGCAAGGCAGGAAACGAAGAGAATAGCGAGACTATTTTCGAGTTTCATAACGCAGACTGAGATAATTTTAGCCACAACCCTGAGCAAGAACAAAGCACTGCTTTGTTTGCAGCGCAAGGCGCAGCAGGGGACTAGAGTGTTTTTTGCTGCTACATCGTTACCTTGCGAAACGATGTTTCTCATTATTTAGAAGGACTAAATTTCATATTTCGTGCCTTGTATCATCTAAAAAACACTCTTAGTCGCAAACAGAGACGAATTGTCAACAGACCCTAGTCTAACTGATTCATAACAGATTGAAAAAACCTCCTAAAAAGGAGGTTTTTTCAATCAAAATAGTGGATGCTCAGCGCTTGGTATTATAAATCTGATCGAAAACACCGCCATTGGCAAAGTGCGTCTGCTGTGCTTTTGCCCAACCACCAAAGACTTCATCAATGGTAAATGTTTTCAGTACAGGGAATTGGTTGGAATATTTAGCTAAGATTTTTGCATTGCGCGGGCGATAGAAATGACGTGCTGCCATATCTTGACCTATTGGAGAATACAAATAGTTAATATAACCCGTTGCTAACCATTTATTGCCATTCTTCTCTACTGTTTTATCAACAATTGCCACTGACGGTTCAGTCAAAATTGACATCGATGGATAGACAATATCAAATTTATTGCCAGATGCTTTCTTACTCACCATGGCTTCATTTTCCCAAGTCAGTAAAACATCACCAATCCCACGTTCAGCAAATGTGGTCATCGATGCACGTGCAGCTGGATCCATAACTTTTACGTTATGGTACATCTTAGAAACAAACTCACGTGCTTTAGCATCATTACCACCTGGTTGTTTAAGTGCATAGCCCCAAGCTGAAAGATAGATCCAGCGCGGTAAACCGCCTGTTTTAGGGTTAGGGGTAATGATTTGTACACCAGGTTTGGTCAAATCTGTCCAATCCTTGATGCCTTTGGGATTACCTTTACGTACTAAAAACACAACGGTAGACGTATACGGTGCTGAGTTATTTGGAAATTCTTTTTCCCAACCTGGATTAATTTGACCTGATTTCACAATTTCATTGATATCATTGGCCAAAGCCAAGGTCACTACATCACCTTTTAAGCCATCAACCACAGCACGCGCTTGTTTTCCTGAACCACCATGTGATTGTTTAAAATCAACAGTCTTACCTGTACGAGATTTCCAGTAAGCACCAAATGATTTATTAAACTCATCATAAAACTCACGTGTTGCATCATAAGACACATTTAAAAATTCACGGTCAGCAGCATAGCTTGCTGTCGTTGCAACAGTTAATCCTGTCGCAATAACCACAGCACTCATCAGTGCTTTAAAATTAGTTTTCATATTATGAGTGCTAACATCGCTAAAATTATTCTAAATATATGAAATAAGCGAATAAACTTCAATCAAAAAGCGAAATACCAGCAAACTCAGCACAGATTAAAAATCAATCTATAGTTTTAATTGATGAAAGCGCTCAACATCGCTGTGGTTTATATAGTCAAACCTCCTAATTATTCATACAAGTAATTTGAATTAAGTCTTTGATCATAAATGAAGCTTATCTTTTGTATGAACGTTTAGAAACTGTTGGTTATCAATTCATTTTTTGTACTTTTGAATCCTAGATGGTTATTCTACCGTGGGGCGACAAGGATGTCGCCGTTGGGCGGGGGTACAGGACGTACCCCTCGCCAAACAAAAGATTTTTGTCATCTTTTCATCTCTGAAAAGTGAGGCAGCGCCTACGCAAAGGTATTTAAACTTTAAATGTAAAGTGTGGCATCGCTAACTTTTAATCAAAAAATTCCATACATACTATTGATTTAACTAAAAATATTTATTGAGAATAATTATATTATTGTGTCTGAGTTTTTTGACAGGTTGACTATATTTTGTCTGTTTTATTTATTTTTATCGCAAATGTATCAAGCTAAAAAAAGCCCCCTTTGATCAAAGAGGACTTGTTTGTATTTGATTCAAATTACTTTTCAGCCGTAAATTGATCGTAAATTCCCCCATTGGCAAAATGGGTTTTTTGCGCTTTTGCCCAGCCGCCAAAAACTTGATCTATGGTAAAGAGTTTAATTTTTGGAAATTTTGCCGCATATTTACCCGCAGCTTTGGCGTTACGCGGACGGAAATTATATTTTGCTGCCAAGTCCTGCCCTACTGGTGAATAAAGATAATTTAAATAGCCTTTTGCTAAATTACGATTACCATCTTTATCAACCACTTTATCGACGATTGCGACTGAAGGCTCAGCTAGGATTGAAATGGATGGATAAATAATTTGATATTTATCTTTATCTGGACCAGACGTCGCCAAAATTGCTTCATTTTCCCAAGACAACAAAACATCGCCAATACCACGATCCGCAAATGTTGTGAGCGAGCCACGTGCGCCTGAATCTAACACTTTGACATTTTTATATATTTGTTTGACCAATTCACGCGCTTTTGCATCATTGCCACCCGGTTGTTTTAATGCATAACCCCACGCTGATAAATAAATCCAGCGCGGCGCACCACCTGTTTTAGGGTTTGGTGTAATAATTTCAACCCCAGGTTTTACCAGATCATTCCAATCTTTAATTGCTTTGGGATTGCCCTTACGCACTAAAAAAACAACGGTAGATGTGTAGGGTGCAGAATTATTTGGAAATTCTTTTTGCCAACCTTTTTCAATCAGACCCGCATTGACAATTTCATCAATATCATTGGCCAAAGCCAGTGTGACCACATCTGCTTGCAAACCATCTACCACTGAACGTGCTTGCTTACCAGAACCGCCATGGGACTGCTTAAATTCAATATCTTGGCCTGTTTTTGATTTCCAAAATTGACCAAAACTCTTGTTATATTCTTGATAAAATTCACGGGTAGGATCGTAAGATACATTTAAAAATTCTTTCGCTGCATAAGCATTCCCCGTGACGATTAAACTGATCGCACTTAAAAGCAGTAGTTTTTTCATTTCTTTCTCGGTTTTTAATGATTTAGAAGCACTATATTTTTATTATTTTAATTTAACAATCAATTACTTATAAATTTTTAAACTATCTTATTCATAATTTAAGATATCTAAAAATGTGTATTACTCATGTAAATTATTTGGTATATTTTTTACACAATTTAACCTAAACTCGAATTCTTCACGATTCATCCACATTTATATGTTATCAATTAAAATATTACATTTCGTTTCAATGATTGTTTTTTAAACATTTTTTGTGTAGTATTATTAAAAAATGTGACGTAGTTATGCTTTTTGTAAGTTGTTTTGCTACAATAACCATGTTCAAGAACAAAAATTTGACCATCAAGGGGAGCCGATGGAATGAATGATTCTTATTTAAAGATCTTGGGCTTAAGTCTAGGACTCGCAGTGATGGCACAGACAGGCCATACTGCTGCAATTAAAGATACGACCAAGCCAATACAATCGTTAATTGTTGTGGTAGACAAACAATCACCGATTGAAAAAGCGCTCAATCAACAAAAGCGTGGCGAGAATAAACTGATCTCAGATAAAGATCAGCTTAAAGTTTTAACGTCGATTAAAACCACAGCCTCACAAAACTTTTTAGCTGAACAACATCAGAAATTTTCTTGTTTTGTACAAGCTTTATTCCAACCACATACTTTGTAAAAATTTGATTTAGAAAAATAAATTCTACGCTCCTCAAAAGAATTTAGAAGCCCAATCGTTTATTGGTGAATTAACCCTTAAGCAGTTGGGCTTTTTCGTTATAATAGTTTCAATTTACATTCTGAATAATATTTAGTTATGAAAGTCCGTACTCGTATTGCACCCTCTCCAACTGGTTTTCCGCATGTAGGCACTGCCTATATCGCCTTGTTTAATTTATGCTTTGCACAACAACATGGTGGCGAATTTATTCTTCGTATTGAAGATACCGACCAACTCCGTTCAACCCCTGAATCTGAAAAAATGATTTTAGATTCGCTGCGTTGGTTAGGTTTAAATTGGTCAGAAGGGCCTGATATCGGCGGACCTCATGCTCCTTATCGCCAATCTGAGCGAATGGGAATCTATAAACAATATGCTCTAGAACTTGTTGAAAAAGGTCATGCCTTTTACTGTTTCGCAACAGCGGAAGAGCTTGATCAAATGCGTGCTGAACAACAAGCCCGTGGTGAAACCCCTGGTTATGACGGTCGTGGCTTAAAGCTTTCCCCAGAAGAGGTACAACAGCGTTTGGCTGCGGGTGAAGCTCATGTGATCCGTATGAAAGTCCCTGAAGAAGGTGTTTGCCAATTCAATGACTTACTTCGTGGTGAAGTGGAGATCCCTTGGGCGCAAGTCGACATGCAAATCCTACTCAAAACAGATGGTTTGCCAACTTATCATTTAGCCAATGTGGTCGATGACCATTTAATGGAAATCACCCATGTGATTCGTGGTGAAGAGTGGATTCCATCTGCACCAAAACACCAGTTGCTCTACCAATATTTTGGTTGGGACATGCCAACATTGTGCCATATGCCATTGTTGCGTAACCCAGACAAGTCAAAATTGTCTAAACGTAAAAACCCAACCTCAATCAACTACTACAAAGACATCGGTGTGCTGCCTGAAGCCTTACTGAACTATTTAGGCCGTATGGGTTGGTCAATGCCAGATGAAAGAGAAAAATTCTCTTTGGCTGAAATGATTGAACACTTTGATATCCAGCGTGTGTCTTTGGGTGGTCCAATTTTTGATGTTGAAAAACTAAACTGGCTCAATGGACAATGGATTAAAGCACTCAGCCCTGCTGAACTGTTAAATACACTTTTGGCTTGGAAATCTGATCGCCAAACCCTAGAGGATATTGCTGCGGCCATTCAACCACGTATTAACTTACTGTCTGAAGCGGTAAATTGGGCTGGTTTTTACTTCAACCAATTCCCAACATTGACCAAAGAGCAATTTGACAGCAAAAAGTTGACTGAAGAGCAAGTTCGTCAAAGCTTGCAATTTGCAATTTGGCGTTTAGAAAGCTTGTTTACTTGGAACAACGATACTGTAAGCCAAACCTTGATGGATTTGGCGAATCAAATGGAAATCAAACTCCGTGATTTCATGCCAGCATTCTTTATTGCAATTGCTGGTTCAACATCATCGACCCCTGTGATGCAATCGATGGTCACCATTGGCCCTGATTTAACCTTTGCCCGTTTACGTCATGCACTTGAAATTGTGGGTGGCCCGAGCAAAAAAGAAGCAAAAGTTTGGGAAAAACTGAACGAAAGCATCAAATTGCCGAAAAATGATGCAGTTGATGAGGCTTAATTAAATTTTCTGTTGACGTGTGAGTGCAATATCCCTAATATTGCGCTCACACAGACTGGGGGTTATAGCTCAGTTGGTAGAGCGCTACAATGGCATTGTAGAGGTCAGGAGTTCGATCCTCCTTGACTCCACCAAAAGTTTTACCTGTGTTGCCTCACTTGTCCCTATCGTCTAGAGGCCTAGGACATCGCCCTTTCACGGCGGTAACCGGGGTTCGAATCCCCGTAGGGACGCCATATTCAAGATGGCGACATCTTTGTAAAAAACCCAAGCATAATGACTTGGGTTTTTTATTGCCTAAATTTTGCTTTTAAGCTGCTATTCAGTCTTTTTTGCATTCTAAAATAGAACGATTAGAATATGCTTAGATTATAAATGTGGAGCCACCATGCAATACCAATGTCCAAAGTGCCAAAGTCGAAAAATCTTGCCTGTTACCCATGGGAATACACCTGCTGTACGTCCTGTTGTTCCAAAAAGCTTGGTATTTTTGATTCCATTACTGTTTATTTTGTTGTTATTGGTTGTCATTAGTATTGTGATGTGGATTTTCAGCAACGGCGCAGGTCAAACATTGCAAATTGCAACCGTCGTGGTCTTCAGTGCAGCTGTGATTGCAGGGGTAATGTTTTGGCGTGATCTGCCCGATTTTAAAATCTCAATGCAGTCATTTATGCAAGCCAATAAAAGCTGGAAGTGCCGTGACTGCAATCATGAGTGGCAAATCTAATTCTTGAGCTTTGCCTGATGTTCAAATCAAACCATTCACCTTAATGTGAATGGTTTTTTGCTTCATCTGTCTGTGTTTTATCAGCATTACTGTGATCATGCCCATCTGACTCATGCGAATGCACCATACACTCATTGTCTTCAATTTGTAGCGTCATCTCAGTAATCCCATGTTGATGACTGAGCATTTCCATGACCTGTTGGTACAATTGATTCCGATCCGCTTCTGGTGCAAATAAATGCACTGTCAGATGGACATTTTTAGATGTAATCGCCCAAACCTTAAGTTGATGAATGCTTTCTACACCTTTAACCGATAAAAGATCATTACGTAATTTTTCAATATCAATTTCCTCAGGCACACCTTCCAGTAAAATATTGATACTTTGTTTTAGTAAAACCCATGTTCGTGGTAAAACCCAGAAGCCGATGAGTACAGCAATAATCGTATCCACCCACATCCAGCCAGTGAAATAAATAATTGCGCCCCCAATAACCACACCCACGGAACCGAGTGCATCACTCAATACTTCCAGATAAGCACCTTTTATATTGAGACTTTCCTTTGAACTGGAGAATAAAATCTTCATTGAAATAAGGTTAATCACCAACCCAATAACCGCCACAACCATCATACCGACACTCTGAATTTCAGGAGGTTGGCTAAAGCGCTGATACGCCTCATAGAGAATATAAATTGCAACCACAAACAACATCATGGCATTAAACAACGCTGCTAAAATTTCAAAACGCTGATAGCCAAAGGTCCGTTTATCATCTGCGGGTAATTTACCAATTTTGATCGCAACCAATGCAATTGCCAATGCTGCGGCATCAGTAAACATATGTGCGGCATCGGACAATAAAGCCAAGCTTTGCGTCATAAAACCCGCAATCACTTCAACAATTAAAAAGGTACTGGTTAATGCCAATGCAAAGGTTAGTTTTTTTACATTTCCTTCTGTGACGACAGCATGACTATGATCATGCCCTTGTTGTTCGCTCATGTTGATACCTCTGATTTTGTTTTATCAAAATATTGAATATTTTTTCTATTTATTATTGATAATAATTATTATTATCAATAATAAGGTTTCTTCTATATAATGGCGACTATATTTTCCACAGTTAAAATACCCCTGTTAATGGAATATCGACAATGAAAAAATACCTCTACCTTTCTGTACTTCTTTGCTCTTATAGTTATGCACATGAACCCTATGTTGCACCTCTGGGCTATAACACCACAAATACACAAATCCCAGTGATTGCATCCTATGCTGAAGAAGCACTGAATGCAGAACATGCCATGAAACAAACCGCGCTCAACGTGATTCAACCAGATCAAAGCAAGTTACAAGTTGAAGCTGCAAGCACTTTAAAATCGGCTACAGTATTTGACTTAGCCTTACCACAAGCAGGCACCTATCACCTGTTCAGTAAAGCGTCTTTCCCACTCAAATATGTCCAACATAATAAAGAATGGAAAATGCTTTTTGATGTCCCTGCTGAGAAAGCAGGTAAGATCGCTGAGCGCGAATATGTGATTCCTGCTGACTTTAAGAAACCGCCTGTACCGATCACCATTAACCGAGAATGGTCAATCCAAAGCTATATTTCTAAAGAAAAAACGTCACCTATTCAAAACAACACTGATGCTGCAATACAAGTTGAATTTAAAACCCATCCCAACAGCATTACTGCGCAGCAACCTGTACAAATCTTGATTAAAAAATCAGGACAAGCACTCAAAAATGCTGAACTGCTTATCCGTGCTCAAGGGCAAACCGATAAACAAGCACAAAAAGTTCCAGTTGCTCAAGATGGTTCAGCAACAGTCACTTTTCCTTATTCAGGGCAATATCTGCTTGAAGTCAGTGAAGCATTTAACAAAACCACTCAACCTGTAAATCAAAATTACACCATCATTAGTTTTGGTGTATTGCCTGTCAGTCAATAATAAACTGTCTATACAGTTTCAATGCCTCACCCTTCTTGGCTAAGAACGGTGAGGTTATTTTTAAATTAACGATCAACCATCCGTTTGTGCTTTAACTTTACGTTCATTCATCCAACGATAAATCACTGGTAAAATCACCAAAGTCAGTAAGGTGGATGACATGATGCCGCCAATCACCACGGTTGCCAGTGGACGCTGAACTTCCGCACCTGTCCCTGTAGCCAACGCCATCGGCACAAAACCTAACGATGCCACACAAGCCGTCATCAATACGGGTCTTAAACGTAAAATTGCACCTTGCCATGTGGCCTGATAAACATCGAGTTGTTGACGTAATTCCTTAATAAAGGTCAACATTACCAAACCATTTAATACCGCCACACCTGAGAGCGCGATAAAGCCCACACCTGCAGACATCGACAATGGTATACCGCGAAGCCACAGTGCAATCAAACCGCCACACAGTGCAAATGGCACACCAGTAAATACCAGCAAACTTTCCTTAAAGTTATGGAAAACGGCCATCAACAGCACAAAAATAGTTATCAGCGCCAGCGGAACGACCAGCTGCATACGTGCCTTCGCAGAGGTTAGGTTTTCAAACTGTCCGCCATAACTCAACCAATAACCCGCAGGCATTTCCTGCTTCGCCAAAGTCGATTGTAATTCTGTGACAAATGAGCCCAAATCGCGCCCTTCGACATTGGCGGTCACAACCACACGACGTTTACCATTTTCACGACTGACCTGATTAATACCGAGGATATTTTCAACTTTAGCCACATCCTGAAGTTGGATTAGACCACCATTTGGTGTTTGAATAGGTAAAACGGCTAGATGCTCAGGTGTGCGTTGAGCATCATCCAGACGAATCACAAAATCGAAACGGCGGTCACCTTGTAAGATTTGACCAACATTCTGCCCGCCGACACTGGTTGCCACCAAGTCTTGAATCGCTCTCACCGACAGACCATATTGCGCTGCCGCGGCTTTGTTCACTTCAACATTTAAAAGTGGTAGGCCAGACGTCTGTTCCACATTGACGGCAGTTGCGCCAGTAATCCCTTTGATTTGTTGTGCAATCTTAGAGGCTTGCTGATTCAACACCTCCATATCATCGCCAAAAATCTTGATCCCTACATCACTTCGCACACCAGAAATTAATTCGTTGAAACGAAGCTCAATCGGTTGAGAAAACTCACTATTATTTCCGGGCAATGTACCAAGAAATGCAATCATACGTTGACGTAGCTCATCAATGGTTTGCTTTGGATTCTTCCATTCATCACGTGGCTTTAACAGCACCACAGCATCGGAAATATTAGGCGGCATGACATCTGTTGCCACTTCTGCCGTCCCTGTACGGGCAAAGATGGCTTTGATTTCTGGAAACGCTTTGAGCAATAACTTTTCAGTATTCTCCTGCATACGTAAAGACTGCTCGAGGCCAGTACTTGGCGAACGCATTTGTTGCACTGCAAAATCGCCCTCACTCAAGGTAGGTGCAAACTCACTACCAATTTGTGTGGCAAGCACGCCCGTTAAAAACAAAATACTCACCGCAAGAGTGACAACTAACATTCTAAAGTTATAAGCTAAATTGAGTAGTTTTTCATATTTTTGCTTTAACCACAGCATCCAGCGACTTTCTGTTTCTTTAACTTCACCATTAACAAATAAAGCCACTGCAGCAGGGACAAAAGTAACTGAAAGAATAATTGCGCCCACCAGTGCCAATACCACCGTCATAGCCATTGGGTGAAAGAGTTTTGCTTCAACACCAGACAGGGCGAAAATAGGTAAGTACACCACCAGAATAATTAATTGACCAAAGATTAAAGGGCGACGTGCCTGTTTAGCCGCAAGAAAAACTTCTTTAAAACGTTCTGCTCGTGAGAGTAATCTGCCTTTTGCATGCTGTGCCTCTGCCAGTCGTCGAATACAGTTTTCAACAATAACAACCGCACCGTCCACAATAATCCCGAAATCCAGTGCACCTAAGCTCATTAGATTGGCACTAATTTTCTGCTCAGCCATACCCGCCAAAGTAAACAGCATCGATAACGGAATTACACACGCAGTAATTAACGCTGCACGGAAATTACCAAGAAATAGGAACAGAATAACAATAACCAGAATTGCCCCTTCTACAAGGTTCTTCTGCACTGTGCTAATCGCACGTTCGACCAAAGCTGTCCGGTCATATACTGTTTGGATCACAATACCTTTCGGTAAAGATTGCTGGACTTCCTTGATTTTGGCATCTACTGATTTCGCCACAGTACGGCTATTTTCACCCATCATCATCATGGCGATACCGAGTACAGTTTCCTCGCCATTGTAAGTTGCACCACCTGTACGTAGATCATGTCCAATTGAAACAGTCGCTACATCTGCAACTCGGATCGGAAAACCATTTTTATTGCCAATACTTACATTTTGAATATCTTCAATATTGTTCAAGGTTCCTGGAACACGTACTGTCAATTGCTGCCCATTGGTTTCAATAAAACCAGCACCACGGTTTTCATTATTTCCAGTTAAAGCGTTTTGTAGATCACTGACAGGGATTTGTAATTGTTGCAAACGATTTAAATCAGGTGTGACCACATAGGTTTTATTAAAGCCACCAATCGAGTTGACCTCTGCAACACCGGGAACCCGTTGTAACTGTGGTCGTACAATCCAGTCCTGAATTTCACGTAAATCCATTGCGGTATAGGGCGTACCATCAGGTTTTTTCGCATTCGGCTCAGCCTTGATCACCCATTGATAAATCTCACCCAACCCTGTCGATACAGGAGACATTGTCGGTGCAATATCATCTGGCAACTCGGTTTGGGCTTCTTGTAAGCGTTGATTAATCTGTTGCCGTGCCCAATAAATATCCGTCCCATCTTTAAAAATAATGGTCACTTGCGATAAACCATAACGGGAAATAGAACGAGTCAATTCTAGCTTGGGTAAACCCGCCATCGCAGTTTCGATCGGATAGGTAATCCTTTGTTCAACTTCTAACGCGGTAAAACCAGCCGCTTGGGTATTCACTTGCACTTGAGTATTGGTAATATCGGGTACCGCATCAATCGGTAATTTTTGATAACCGTAAATCCCCACACCAATCCATGCCACAATAAACAGCATGACCCAAATGGCATTTTTAATCGAAAATTGAATCAGTCGATCAAACAATCCTTCAGGTTGAGGTAATGCTGAATCCGCATCGAGATCTAACTTAGAATCAGAAGAATCATTAATGCCCATGGCTCGCCTCTCCTTTTTCTAATTCAGATTTCAGCAAGAAGCTGCCCTGAGCTGCATATTGCTGCCCTTGAGTCAGACCAGACTTCACTTCAATCCACTGACCATCACCGGATACCTGACCCAGTACAACAGGCTGTGCAGTAAACTCGATTTTCTTGTCATGTTCACTGGAAACAAAAACAATATCCTTTCCTTCAACTTTCTGTATGGCACTTTTCAGTACACGCAATGCTTGAGCAGTGCCTTGTTGTTGCAGTTGAACATTGACCATCAAATTCGGGCGCAACTCAGCTGCATTTGACAACACTTTGGCACGCACTTGTAAACGTCCAGTCTGCACATCAGCTTCACTATTTAAACTTTGAATCTGCGCTTTAAAAGTATTCCCCGTTTGCAGCGACTTAAATTCAAGCTGTTGATTGGGTGCAATCGCTGAAAACTCAGAACTTGGTACAATAAATTCAAGCCATAGCTGATCCAGTTGATCAATGATAAATAACTGACTGGCCAGCTGTACATTTTCACCCATGACCAAGTCTTTTTTACTGATAATGCCTGCAATTGGTGCTGTGAGAACATAGCGACCATTACTGCTTGATGAGGCACCAAAAGCAGATAAACGGGATCTGGTGGCTTGTACCTGAATCTGCGCTTGCTTGTAAGCATTGTAAGCCCGTTGATAATCCTGCTTGGCAGAAATACCTTGTGACCATAACTGGCGCTCTCGTTCATAATCCTGACGTGCCAGTTCTAAGCTTGTTTGTGCAACCTGTAAATTTGCCTGCTGATCAACCAAATCAGGCACCACCAAGGTCGCCAATGCCTGCCCTTTTTGCACACGCTGTCCCAACTCAACATTGACGGCAACCACCTGCCCACTAAAAGCAGGTGATACATGTGCTTGACGGTCGGTATTGACCATAACCTTTGCAGGATAAGAAGCTGATTTGGTAACAGTGCCCATCTCTACTTTAGCAAGTTTGATTCCTTGTTCAGTAATCTGTTGCGCAGTCAGACTAATGGCTTCAGCATTCTCTTTCTCGCCACCCTCTTCTTCACTGTGCTTCGCTTCTTCCGCACCGTCTTTGGTGGTTCCCTTAGCATTTTCATCATGTGAATGCCCTTCTTCAGCATGCCCTGCTTCATTTTCACCAGCATCGTTGCTACTTGCTTTTTTAGATGAAAAGAACAAACCCATAGCAATAAGAGCAGTCATCACAATAGTAATGATGATCAGTAGGCGTTGAGAAATTTTGCCTTTCTGAAGTTTAAAAGATTTAAATTGATTCAGCATATTAATTTCCCCCACCCACGATTGGTAAAGCTTGTGTTTCCTGCCATAAACTCTGATTGATCTGTGCTAAAGCGTCTTTTGCCATGATTTGACTTGGTTCAATACCAAGACTCAGACTTTCCGCTTCAATGGCACGTTGCCAGCCATCTTTCAATAATTGCACTTTTCTTAAACGCACTTCTTGCAGTTGTAACGTTGCGAGTTGCACATCGTTAACGGCAAATTTACCGACAGTAAACCCCTGCAAAGTTTTACGTTGAACCTGAGCTGCAAGCGGAATCTGAGACTCATCGACGGCTTTAAACTGTACTTCCAGTCCTTGCAATTCAGTCAACAATGTTCCCACCTGCAAAGCATTTTGGCGGAGATAAAATTCCTGTTGTCTACTGAGTAAATCCTGCTTTGCTTGCGCAATTTGCACACCATATTGCTGGCGATTGAAAATATTCAATGGGATAGAGACCCCCACAACTAAAGCATTGTCAGTCGAGGTTTCAGGTGATCGAGTACGATTCACGCCTAAATTCACAGTCGGATTAGGCCGTGCTGAAGCTTTTAATTGCGCTACTGTCGCTTTTGCTTGCAACACCTGTAACTGACGTGATTTTTCAAAAAGATTGTCCGCGAGATATTCTTGTACCTGTTGGTGTGTCGAAGACGGCCATAAAGATTGGGGATTTAAACCGATACGAATCGATTTATCAGCATCCCCCCAAAGGTTGGACAGTTGCTGCTTGGCAACTTGCACCTGCAAATCGGCTTGACGATATAAGCGAGCATTTTCTGCATGACTCAGTCTGGCACGATCTACATCAACCTGAGCGACACTCCCGGCTTGATAGCGCTTCTGAATCGCATTCAGATTTTCTTCACTGACGTTGAGCTGCTCTTGGACCACGTTGCGTTCTAACTCAAAAATCGCCAGCTGTGACCATTGGTATTTCACAGCCAATTCAAGTTGAGCCTGATAAATCCGCTGATTTAAGTCACTTTGATCTTTTGAAAGTTGTGCCAATCTCTGTGCTGACTTACGTTCACCAAAAATATCCAATCGTTGAGAAACACCAATTGAAAGCTCTTGATCTTGATTAGAACCAAAACCCGTTTGCGATACGGATAACTCTGGATTTGTCCACAGTTTTGCTTGTTTGATGTTCGCTGTTGCAATTTGCTGTTGCGTTTGCCAGACATTCTGCGTTTGCTGATATTGCTCAGTTTTTGCAATTGCCTGTTGTAAGGTTAATGCTTGAGAGGTGTTGTCTGCCCAACTAAGAGATGAGATCACACTCAACATCAGCGCACCAAGCAAAGACGGCCTAAAACCAAATACAGGCTTTTGTACTAAATTACGTATTACTTTTGACATAAAAATGCCCCACTAAATTAAACCATTAGCGGTGGGCAATCTTTTTGGCTACCCCACCTTATAGCGGGGATGAGAGAGGCGGAGGATTAGGCAAATATAGATCAGGTGACTGGTACAAATTATTCCAGCCAATAAAGCGAGACTCAGGGTAGCCTATAAACTTAGGCTGCGCTGTTTGTTGCTGATCATCAACCACAATAAAATGCGCAAAGGAAGGCAAATGGTCACGATGATCATCATTTATATGATTCAGGAAATCACTGGAACGCACATCATGTTGATGTGCTGATAATTGTTTGAATGCGGACTGATCTGAAATTGGTTTATCTATCCCATACACATCCAATAGCTGCGGATGCTGCTGCTGATCCTGAGTACAATCAGGTGCATTATGGTGTCCAAAATGCTGACTCATCAGGCTTTGCGATGGAAGTGTAGTGCTTTCATGATCACAAAAAGCTGCTGCTACATTCCAAAGACTTTGGAACATAAACAAACTAAGCAAGACTGTGATGAAAACACTTGAGCGTTTCACAGATTCTATCCGAAATCAAAAAAACAACCTAAATATAGCAAATTTTCTCAATGTAATAAAATTACAGTGCGTGATTTAATCATTTAAATAAAAATTGTTGGTTTGTTAAATAATGTATTTTTTAACAAATGTGTAAAAATCGCAATTGACAAATTACATTTAACTATTTGCAAAGTGTAAAAAATCAGCTAGATTAATTATATCTAATCATTTTTTTGTGATTAGCTGTCTCTTTTACTTTGTTAATGGATTAGCAAGGAGGTTGTATATGTTGGTACATATTTTTAACCGTTTTTTAGGAGATTCAACATCTCGTCGAGCATTTGAACAGAATGCTTCCGAAGCTGCTCTCGAAAAAGCGCAAGCACATCATTTTGAAGATCAAAATCTAAGTTTAGATGAAATCGCAAATCGTAATGCGATGTGGTGCTATTTAAGAGCTGCTTTGCGAGGAGATCAAGAAGCTCAGTATAAAATGGGACTTAGCTACTTAAATGGACAACTTGGGTTAGACCGAAGTTATAGTCATGCAGAAAAGTGGCTTGAACAAGCTGCACATCAAGGTCATACCCACGCCAAAGAACAATTAAAAAAAGCATATGATGAGCTTGCTTTTTCGTAAATCATGATAAAAATATTACATATATCCATCTATAAACAGAGTTGAAATCAACTCTGTTTACTTAAAAATATATTCAAATTTTCAAGTGAATTTATTTGGTTATGTTTTATACAATAAGATTGATTTTTTGCTTTTAATACTCATTTTTATATGGTAAAAATCACGAAATAAGTAAAAATATAATAGAGTATTTACTCTAAAAATATTTTATAAATTCAGTCACTTAATACTAGTATTTTTATTTTTTTTGTATATTATTGCCTTCCAACAAAAGTGATCATCTTTTAAACAAAGACCCAATCACCCGAAACAAAAAAATACAGCATATATTTATGCCAGTAGAATCAGGAAAATAGCTATGAATCAAAAATTAGAGCAACTTTTTCAAAAAAAGGTTCAAGGTAAAATTGCACTAATCACAGGTGCATCTAGTGGTATCGGTTTAACGGTTGCAAAAAAACTCGCAGCAGCAGGCGCGCATGTACTTTTAGTGTCTCGTACTGAAGAAACATTGAAAGAAGTCCAAGCTGAAATTCAGGCTGAAGGTGGACAGGCTGATATTTTCCCTTGTGACCTAAATGATATGGATGCTATTGATGAAGTGTCTAAGCAAATCATTGCCTCTGTTGATCATATTGATATTTTGATCAATAACGCAGGACGCTCGATTCGTCGCGCGGTACATGAATCTGTTGACCGTTTCCATGATTTTGAACGTACGATGCAGCTGAATTACTTTGGCGCAGTTCGTTTAGTTTTGAATATTTTACCGCAAATGATGGTTCGTAAAGACGGTCAAATTATCAATATCAGTTCAATTGGTGTTTTGGCGAATGCAACTCGCTTCTCTGCTTATGTTGCATCAAAAGCAGCATTGGATGCATTTAGCCGTTGTTTATCTGCGGAAGTACATTCACATAAAATTGCAATTACTTCAGTTTATATGCCTTTAGTCCGCACGCCGATGATTGCACCGACTAAAATTTATAAATATGTACCAACACTTTCGCCTGAACAAGCAGCAGATTTAGTGGCTTATGCGATTGTGAAACGTCCGAAGAAAGTTGCGACAAACTTAGGCCGTTTAGCCTCTATTACGTATTCGATTGCACCTGGAATCAATAATAAATTAATGTCGATTGGCTTTAATTTGTTCCCAAGTTCGACTGCATCTGTAGGTGAGCAACAAAAATTAAATCTGGTACAAAGAGCATATGCTCGTTTGTTCCCTGGTGAACATTGGTAATTTAAGCCACTGAACGGATATTTTACTGAGTAGACTATCCGTTCAAATACAAACATTGAAAATCTTGAACAAATAAAATAATATTAGAAAAACTAAGCACTAAGAATAACTTCACGCATTCAATATTAAAGAAAAAATCATTGATTTTAAATTTAACAACACGAAGCTATTCAAATAATCAGAAACATAACCAATTAGAAAATGAGACCACTATGTTAAAAAAACAATTTAACTTAAAGCTTCAACCTGTTACCCATGCCGTTTTACTTTGTCTAAGTTTAAGCACGAGCACACTCATACCTGTTTATAGTTATGCAGAAACAACCTCCACAGAACAAAGCACGGCATCTGATCAAAGTACACAAACGCAGCAAGAAAGCCCGTATTCCAAACTGAATTGGCAAATTGGACCCAAAAAGGAAAATCTTGCTGATGTCGCCACGCTAAACACAATTAAAGGTGATGGTTTTCTTGATATTTCAAATTCAGATAAATTTTTAGAGCTTACAGGTAATCTCACTTCGGGCAGCACTAATGTACTCGTCGCAAAGGATGATTCATGGTGGGCGACATTTGACTTTGAACCGTCAGGTTACGTCAAAGATGATGAGAAAATTGATGCTGATGCATTGTTAAAAGAATTAAAATCTTATGATGAAGCAGCCAATGCTGAACGAGTGCGTTTAGGGCTTGATAAACTTTACACAGACAGTTGGGCTGTCCCTCCAAAATATGATCCTGCATCTAAACATCTTGAATGGGCATTAAAAGTCCGTGGTGAAGATAATATGGAAACCATAAACTATACCGTACGTCTGCTGGGGCGTACGGGTGTGATGAGTGCAACCTTGGTATCTGATCCTGAAAATCTAGATAGAAATATTCAAGCATTTAAAAACTCTATCAAAGGCTTCCAATATAATTCAGGTGAACGTTACACCGAATTCCAAGCAGGCGACAAAGTCGCAGAATATGGTCTTGCTGCTTTAGTGGTAGGTGGTGCTGCCGCCGTTGCGACTAAAAAAGGTTTTTGGGCGGTCATTGCTGCTTTCTTTGCAGCGACTTGGAAGTTTATCCTTGTTGGGGTTGCTGCTTGCATTGGTTTTATCGGGAAGATTTTTAAAAGAAATAAAGAATAATGATCGCATTTGAATATCTTATTATTTTGGGTTTAGTCGGATTTTATCTCTATGATTCGGCTAAACTTTGTTTCTATAATGAGTTTTATCTTCTCAACGGTTTTACCACAAAGTTTAAGTCACAGATGCTGGTCAATCACGTCAGTGTCTTAAAAAAATTTCTGATTATTCCTCAGCCATTTTGCCCACATTATTTATGCTTTAAAGTTCGCTGGCAACTGACCCATCATCAAGACCACCAACAAGTTATTGGCGACGAGATCAAGGCTATTCGAAATCTGCAAAAAATCTTAAAGCCGTTGCAGTTGATGATTTATTTAAATACAGTGTTAACACTGGTTTTATTACCTATTGCGTTGATTTATAAAAGCAGTTATCTATATTTAGCAATTTTAATCCTGAGCATTTATGCGCTTAACCTGATCAATATCACTTGGATTTTTGTTCGACGAAAACAACTATACTTGTCCAACTTAAAATTCAGCTATCTTTTCATCGATGCGCTACTTTGTCCGCCTTTTGCATTAAACCTCCTGCAAAAAATTAGTCTAAATTATGATTTTAAGACAGATGCAATTACCCTCTCCCAACATTTATTACAAGCAGATGATTTTCAAGCCTTGTTGTCTCAAACGATTGCGGATATTGAATTACTCAAAAATAATCATGACTCAGAACAAGTGGTCATTGAACAATTAACACTTAAACAAAACTACCTGACCAATCTATTAAGTCCACCTTGAGTACCGAAGCTATTTACTCAGCAACAATTTTCACGATTTAAACGACAACAGCTCAGTATGATTCGCAAGCTTCTGTTTCAATAAATTCTCTAACCAATCAATAAAGAATTGAAAATATACTGGTCGATACTTTCTTTCTAAAAAAAGAAAATTGATGGGTATTTTTAAGCACGCTTCTTGCTCAAATATTCGGGTTAATCTTTTGGTCTCGATAAACGGGATTGCATCAAAAGCTGGAATCTGGATAATCCCCAACCCCTGCAAGCCCGCATGTAAATAACTTTCGGTATCCTCAACTGAAAGTTGATAAGGAAGTTTGATCTGGGTATCTTTAAAAACCAGACTTCCAAAATCTGAATCCATATTTTTCATTTGATAACCGATCATAATATGCTGATTTAACGGTTCTGTTTCTAAAGCATTCTCCAATGTATTTAAGTATTCTGGAGCAGCCACCGTATATAAATCAACCTCTGTGATAGGCCTCACAATTAGGTTTTCATTCATCACATTTCCAACACGAAGCACACAATCTAGTCGTTGTTCAATTAAATCTGAATAATGATCGTGGCTATAAATTGAGACTTTAATATTGGGGTACTTTGCATAGAATTCATGCAGATCAGGGAGAAGATATTGGGTTGCAATTCTTAATGGTAAGCCAATTTTAACTTGCCCCTTATATTGGCGATTTTTTAATTTAAACTTATTCAGCCCTTCAGCCTGAAAAATCAATTGTTGAACTTCTTTAAGAAACTGAACCCCATCATTGGTTAAGTTAACTTTTCGCGTGGTCCGATTAAACAACAATACTTGATATTCTTTTTCTAAGCCTTGTATTGCATAGGTAATTGTTGAACGTGGTAAATCCAGTGCTTTAGCAACTTGGGCAAATGAATGCTTTTCTGCAACTAAGCAAAAAATTTTTAGCCGTTCAATTTTATCCATTTATTATTCAATTTTTTCAAACAATCTATTCGATTCTAATCACTATTTAGAATAAAAAATAGCTTTTAGAATTTCAGCATCATTTATCAAAACTGGAAAATAACAATGGCACAGCACAATTTAAAAGACAAAACAGTGATTATTACAGGTGGCGCTAAAAACCTAGGTGGTCTGATCGCACGTAAATTTGCAGAACAAGGTGCAAATCTTGTCATTCACTACAACAGCCTAGAAACCCAAAAAGATGCCGAAGAAACACTCAAAGCCGTAGAACAACTTGGCGTTAATGCAACCTTGATACAAGCAGACCTCTCCAATATTCAAAATATCGAAACATTGTTCATCAAAGCCAAAGAAATCTTTGGTGGTGTCGATATCGCGATTAATACCGTAGGGCGAGTACTCAAAAAACCATTGATTGAAACAACTGAACAAGAGTTTGATTCGATGAATGACATTAACAATAAAATTGCCTATTTCTTCATTCAGTCTGCGGGTAAACATCTTAACAATGGTGGAAAAATTTGTTCTATCGTGACCAGTCTTTTAGCAGCCTATACAGGATTGTATTCAACCTATGAAGGCTTAAAAGCACCTGTGGAGCACTATACACGTGCAGCATCGAAAGAGTACGGCGATCGCGGTATTTCCGTCACTGCTGTTGCACCGGGTCCAATGGATACACCTTTTTTCTATGGTCAAGAAGCGCCTGAAGCAGTGGCCTATCATAAATCTGCCTCTGCACTGGGTGGTCTAACCAAGATTGAAGATATTGAACCTTTGGTACGCTTTTTAGTGACAGAGGGTTGGTGGATTACAGGTCAAACTATTTTTGCCAATGGTGGTTATACAACACGTTAATAATAAACTGCCCATTTATTGAAATGGGCAGTTTATTGCTAGATCTGATGATTCCGATCCACCCATTCTGCAGTCAGTGCAATGCTCTGTTTAAGATTGGTTTCTGGTATTTGCCATTTCTGATTTAATGTTAAAAACTGATCTATATTTAATTGCTCAGTTCGGATGAAATTCAACATCTCAGCAGAGAGATCCAGCTTTTGAGCAAGCCACTTCCATTTTAAAATCACTTTTAAAATGCTCAGCGAGACGAAATATTGCGGTGCTTTTAGATTTAATCTATGAGCTGCATTATGAATAAGCGCTTGTAAAGAAATCTGAGTGGGATTGGCAATCAATATAGCTTGGTGACTTGCAAGTTGATCCTGTGATGCTTTGCATATCGCATTGACCAACATTGTCACGGAAACCAAAGGTAAATAATGCTGAGGGGTTGCAGGAATTGCGGTCATTTTACCCTGTTTAAGCTGGGTAATCAGGTGAGCAATTGGCTGGTTGTCTGCAATTTCACCAGAATTTTCATCCCCTACCACTGTTGCAGGATGAATCACTGTCCAGTCAATTTTCAACTGTTGAGCGCATTTCACCCACGCAAAATGAGCTTCAATTTTAGAAGCCTCATAAGCACCCAGTTTTTGGTACACCTGCCTCCAATTCGTACTCTCGATATTTTCTAAACAGACTCCAGCATGCTGTAAGTGCTGAGTGAGTGTCAACATATAGCCAGAAAGATGAATTGCCCGTTTCAATTGGCAATGTTCGTTCACACATTCAAGTAAATTGATTAAGCCCTTAACATTGACTTCCCTTGCCTGTTGTATTGAAAGGTTCCATGCAAATAATGCACTGGTATTAAATAAATAATTTACCTCAGCAAGCCGTTTCCAATCTTCAACTGAAATACCCAAATCAGGCAAGGTAACATCGCCTTGTAGACAGAATAATTTTTGATGGTTTATTCCTTGTTTTTCCAGCCACATTCTCAAAATCGGCTCTTGCTGATCGAAACGACGGCACAAGGCAAAAACTTGGTCATTGCTTTGAAGTAATCGCGCTACAAGAAATTTACCAATAAACCCTGTTGCACCAACCACCAAGGCAACTTTTTCTACGCTTTGATTATTTTGCATCACTTTATACACCCTTTATATGCTCGCACTTAAGCTAAAGGATGGAGTACACTCCACAGTCAAGTGTTTCTTGCAAATACATAAAATTTGGAGCAAGTGATGTTAATCGGTGAATTATCAGAGCTATTAAATCTCAGTCGGGATACCATTCGTTTTTATGAAAAGCTTGATCTTATCCGCCCATTGACACGAAATAATGGTTATAAGGATTATTCAAAACAAGACTTACAGCAATTACAACTGATTCAAGTCGCTAAAAATCTAGGTTTTACTTTGGCTGAAATTAAACAGATTTTAGACTTGGTCAACGTCAATGAAATTCCAGCAGAACAATTTCATATGATTTTAAAAGACAAGCTCAGTGTCATTGGTGAAAAAATTCTCCAATTACAGAATATTCAAAATCTACTTGAAAATCTTGTGGTTGGGGAAGCATGTCCATTTAAAAAAGATTGTGATCTTTCTGCAATTGTCTAATCCATAAAAGAAACCGCCTTACGGCGGTTTCTTTATTGAGAAATTAGGGCTTATTTAGACCCTTTAATCCCTGCTTGTAATAACAACGCACCTAAACCACCAATTTTGTTTTCTTGAGGTTTAGCTGCTTGTGGTTTCTTGTCATGACGTGGTGCTTTGTCTTTATTGTCATGGTTTGGACGACCTTGCTGTGGACGTTTACCCTGAGGCTTACGCTCACCACGTTGTTCATTGTTATTGAACTCACGCTTTTGACGTGGTGCTTTAGCTGGTGCTTCCGAACCTTCTGGGCGCATCGATAAATTCACACGATTTCGCTCAGCATCTACAGTCAATACACGTACTTGTACGATTTGCCCTGGTTTCACCACCTTATGTGGATCAGAAACAAATTCATTGGCAAGTTCTGAAATATGTATTAGACCATCTTGATGCACACCAACATCGACGAATGCACCGAAGTTAGTCACATTGGTAATCACACCCTCAAGCTGCATTCCTTCAGTCAATTGACTGACTTCAGTGATATCTTCACGGAATTTTGCTGTACGGAATTCTGGACGAGGGTCACGACCTGGTTTTTCCAACTCGCTTAACACGTCTTGAATTGTGGGTAGACCAAATTTGTCGTCCGCAAAATCTTCTGCTTTCACTTGACGAATAATTTCAGTATTACCAATGATATCTTTCACTGTGGTCGCTTTTGCTTCAACAATTTTGTTGACCAAACCATACGATTCAGGATGAACAGATGATGCATCTAAAGGTTCTGAACCATCTTGAATACGTAAGAAACCAGCAGCTTGCTCAAAGGTACGCTCGCCTAAACGTGGTACATTTTTCAATGCTTGACGATTGTCAAAACGACCATTTTCTTTACGGTAATCTACAATTTGCTGCGCAATGGCTTTATTTAAACCTGCGATATAGCCCAAGATTGCTGGAGAGGCTGTATTTACATCTACACCTACCGCATTCACACAGTCTTCAACCACAGCATCCAATGTTTTTGCCAAATTGGTTTGATTCACATCATGCTGATATTGACCTACACCAATTGATTTAGGGTCAATTTTTACCAGTTCAGCCAATGGGTCTTGTAAACGACGTGCAATTGAAACAGCACCACGAATCGCAACATCAAGCTCTGGCAGTTCAGCAGAAGCCAATTCTGATGCTGAGTAAACAGATGCGCCCGCTTCACTTACTGAAACACGCGTTAATGTAAGATCTGCATTTTCAGCCATCATTTCTGCAACAACAGCTTCAGTTTCACGACTCGCAGTACCATTGCCAATCGCGATTAAATCCACATTAAATTCACGGCAAAGACGTGCAAGTTCAGCAATCGAGCCGGCTTTATCTTCTTTTGGTGCAAATGGATAAATCGTGCTATGTGCAAGCACATCACCTGAATTTGAAACAACCGCCAGTTTCACCCCTGTACGAATACCAGGGTCAACACCTAAAGTTGTACGTGAACCTGCAGGTGCAGAGAGTAATAAATGACGTAAGTTTTCTGCAAACACGTCCATTGCTTCTGATTCAGCTGCAAGGCGCTTTTCAGTCAACAAAGAATGCTCAATCGTTGGGCGAATTTTGCCTAACCAAAACAGCTTTGCGATTTGCTTTAAGAAATCTTGACGTGCTTGTGGTTGCACACTTTCAAGCGCGTATTCAGTTTCAATACGTGCAAGTGGTGCATGATCATCACCATCAACTTTAAGTCCCAATACATTTTCTTGGCGGCCACGTAGCATTGCCAATAAACGATGCGAAGGCACTTTATTTAAATTTTCAGAGAAATCAAAGTAATCACGGAATTTCTTACCGACTTCTTTTTTCTCATCAGACGCCACTAAACTTTTTAACACCGCTGTTTTGGCAAATGTTGATTTAAGTTCTGTGGTTAATGAAATATTTTGCGCCCAGTCATCAATGATGATGTGTTGAATCGCGTCTAATTGGCTTTCAACATCTGGGTATTCTTCATGGCTAAAACTAGCCAAAGCTTCAGTCGGATCAATTTGCTCTGCGATAATTTTCTCAGCAAATTCCCCTAATCCTGCTTCTCTTGCTTTGAATGATTTACTGGTACGTTTTGGACGGTACGGTGCGTAAAGTTCTTCTAATGCATTTTTTGTTTCAGCGCCATTGACCCGAGCAAGTAAGTCATCAGAGAGCTTATTTTGTTCTTTTAATGATTCGATTACTTTTTCACGGCGTTCAAATAAATCACGTAGATAAACAAGGCGTGTATCAAGTTGGCGTAATTGGATGTCGTCTAAGCCTTGCGTTACTTCTTTACGGTAACGTGCAATAAATGGAACACTAGAGCCTTCATCTATCAGTTTAATGGCAGCTTCTACTTGGTTTGGACGTACGGCAAGTTCACTTGCCAACTGCTGAACTAAGTCAGTCATCGTGTTTAATTCCACAAGGATAAGGACTAAAAGTTAGTGATTATAAAGACCAAGACCATAAAATCCACAATTGTTTTGCAAATTAGCAGTGAAAAAAGTGATAAAAGATCATTTTTCTTGAGTTTTTACAGTGCAATCGGGTATTTCATCCTGCTTTGCTGTATTTAAATTGCTTTGTAAAATAATTTTTCCAACTTTCCATTGTGCACCTTTGCGCTGTCCACCGCCATGAGAATTGAAATATTGCAAATCACACGGCTGATAACCCTGTTTATTTAGGCGTTCTTGTACAAATACTGGTGGCGCTTCCATATACATGATTTCTTTCAGCAAAAATGCAGCATAGCGTCGCTCCTTGAGTCGAAAGTTGCCTTGCATGTCGGTTTGCGTTTCACCGACTTGGACCTGACCAATCGGTTGGTCAAATTGGTCAATCACTTGTCCTGAGATTTCAGGTCTGGAAAGTCGGCTAATACATGCACTTAAAGCAAAACTTATTGCCAAAATACATAAAACTTTCATTTGCATATGGTATATCTTTTTATTTATAAACATAGAATCATCTCAAATCGTTATAGATGTTGTTTTTTGGTTTCAAAACAGCCTGAAAATTGTATTTTTGAGCAATTTGATACATAGTCTTAACAAGAGCTTAGGCAGTATACTGAGATTGACGAATATTTATAATTTACAACATTAAGGGAGTACATCATGAGTTTGGTTGTACCTGCTGAAAATACAGATATCGTACAAAACGAAACTGACCGTGTCGAACGCATTTTAGTGGTCGATGATGATGTGCGTTTACGTACCCTTTTACAGCGTTTCCTTGAAGATAAAGGCTTTGTGGTAAAAACGGCCCACGACGCAACGCAGATGGATCGCCTATTACAACGTGAGTTATTTTCACTCATCGTTTTAGACTTTATGCTTCCTGTAGAAGATGGTTTAAGTATTTGTAGACGTTTACGCTCATCAAATATAGATACACCTGTCATTATGCTGACCGCACGAGGCAGTGACTCTGACCGTATTGCTGGCTTAGAAGCTGGTGCGGATGATTATTTGCCAAAACCATTTAATCCAAATGAGTTATTAGCACGTATTCGTGCCGTACTGCGTCGTCAGGTTCGTGAAGTTCCAGGTGCACCAAGTCAAAACGTAGAAGTTGTGTCTTTCGGCCCTTGGTCTTTAGATTTATCAACACGTACCCTGACACGTGAAGGGCAAGTGGTCACATTAACCACAGGTGAGTTTGCAGTCTTGAAGGCATTAGTTCAGCACCCACGTGAACCATTAACACGTGACAAGTTGATGAATCTTGCACGTGGTCGTGAATGGGGTGCTATGGAACGTTCAATCGATGTTCAAGTTTCTCGCTTACGTCGTCTGATTGAAGAAAACCCTGCACGTGCACGTTATATTCAAACAGTTTGGGGCGTAGGTTATGTGTTCGTTCCAGATGGTGCGGAATAAATAGATCTTGATTCGATAACATGAATCAGTTTCAAAAGTACTGGTCACATATTTGGTTTTGCATGTGACCAGTATTTTTTTATCCATATTTATTCATCCAAAACAATAGTCTTGATGGCTTTGCCCTAGAGCGACGCTTTACTGATGATTTCACTGGTATTTTAAATATAAGCATATTTGGCGATTCTACAAAAACGGTGTGATCTCAATGCCATGCATCTCTTATTTTGTTGAGTTTAAAATATTTTAAATCTGAGTATTTATGACCATAAATAAGTTAAAGCCGAGTAACCTAACATTTTTAATATTGCGATAAATCTGCCATCCTTTAAACTAAATCCATAGATTAACAATATCGCACAGATTGGAATGCTCCTGTGAAATTAGAACCCATAGACCCACAAGAATTTACCGACTTTGTCAGCTACAAAGAACGCAAACGTACACCCTGGGAACGCTTCCTCGATAAAGTTAAACCGCGTTCGGCAGCAATGCGTACTACGGTATTGGTGGTATTCGTGGTGTTCTTTAGCCTATTTATGTCATTGTGGTTTTTTTGGAAAACACTTTATTTACCTGAAATTCAACAGCATGCACGTTTTTTGGCGGTTGAGCTGGAAATGGTCAATAATCCGCGCTTACAGATTTACCATGACGAGATCCAACTCGATATTGACGAATGGTTAAAGCAACGGGTTGGCGTAGAATACGTTACAAATCCCAAAGAATACCCAAATGTAAAAGATAAAATTATTGCGGACTTCTTTACCAATCGTATTGAGAATCAGCTTGCAGAAGAATTAAAAATCAAAGATGTGACGGTTTATTTCCAGTTTAAACCCAGTCCACGCATCTGGGTCCAAACCCCAGAAATGAATGGCAATTGGGTCCGTGAACCTCTCAATACCTATGCCAACTATAGTCCTGAACTCATTTTAGCTTGGTTATTGGGTATTCCACTGATTGCTGCGGCAATCATCCTGACACTGGTCAGACAGCTTAATCGCCCGTTACGTCGCTTACAACATGCTGCGAATAGCTACAGTAAAACAGGGAAAGCACCCTACTTGGAAACCAATCATGGACCACAAGAAATCCGTGAGGTAAACCAAGCTTTTAACCAGATGATCTATACACTTGAACAAACTGAACGTGATCGCCAAATCATGTTGGCAGGTATCTCGCATGATTTAAGAACACCGCTAACACGGATCCGTTTAAGTGCAGAGATGATGTCTGATGATGACTTCTTAAAAGAAGGTTTGATTTATGATGTCGATGATATGGATGCCATTTTAAGCCAGTTTATTTCCTATATGCGTGATGGCTCAGATGAAGAGCTTCAAGACACCAATATCAATGCTTTGCTACAAGAGCTGATCATTCAGTTTAAACCCTTAGATATTCAGTTCACGCCGCAAGAATTACCCGTCATTACTGCTCGCTCACTGTCGTTAAAACGTTTGATTGGTAATCTCATCAACAATTCAAAACGCTATGGCGCAGAACCAATTGAACTCAGTGCTTTTGTAGAAGATGAGCATATTAAAATCTGTGTAGCAGACAATGGTGAAGGAATTCCCGAAGACCAAATTGAAGGGCTTATGCAACCTTTTGTGCGTGGTGATGCTGCACGTACAGTGCAAGGGAGTGGTTTAGGTTTGGCGATTGTCAAACGAATTGTTGATATTCATCAAGGTGAACTGTTGATTTCCAACCGTCCTGAAGGCGGCTTACAAGCCATCATTTCACTACCAACTTCAATAAAAGTTGAGGAAGAACCGACACCTACAAATCCAATTCAAAAATTCAAACAAAGTTTGAGTGATCACTTTTAGTGATTGCTCAATAAATCAACACTTAACTTTGTTTATTTAACAAACAGCTATCATTATTTTATTAATAAATAACAACTTAAAAACCATCACCAGAATTTATACCTGCATTTATTGAAAAAATTAGACCTTAGCATTAGAGGCATGCACAATTCAGTTTGAGGGCGGTACAATCCGTCTAGTTTTGAACAAGAATTGAGCGTAAACCATGTCTTTAGATCGTATTCGTTTAGCATCTCTCCATGACAAAGTCATGAGCGCAGAACAAGCTGCAACTTTTATCCAAGATGGGATGACTGTGGGGATGAGTGGATTTACTCGTGCAGGTGAAGCAAAAGCTGTACCTTTAGCGCTGGTAAAACAAGCCAAAGTGAATCCGTTGAAGATTACTTTAATCACAGGTGCAAGTTTAGGTAATGACCTAGACAAACAATTAACTGAAGCTGGTGTACTTGCGCGTCGTTTACCATTCCAAGTCGATAACACTTTACGTAAAGCTATCAACAACGGTGAAGTGATGTTCATCGATCAGCATTTGTCTGAAACTGTTGAGCAAATGCGTAACCTTCAGTTGAAAAAACCTGATGTTGCGGTGATTGAAGCGATTGCGATTACTGAAGATGGTGGCATCATTCCAACAACATCTGTGGGTAACTCTGCAAGCTTTGCAATTTTTGCTGAAAAAGTGATTGTTGAAATCAACACCAACTTAAGCCCTGCTTTTGAAGGCTTACACGATATTTATATCCCAACTTACCGTCCAACACGTCAAGCAATTCCTTTGACACATGTTGATCAACGTATTGGTACACCTGCAATCAATATTGATCCTGCAAAAATCGTGGGTATCGTAATTAACAACGAATATCATGACTCTCCATCAACAGTGACACTACCAGATGATGAAACTCAAGGTATTGCTAACCACTTAATCGCATTCTTTGAAAAAGAAGTTGAAGAAGGTCGTTTACCTTCGAATCTTGGTCCTTTACAAGCGGGCATCGGTTCGATTGCCAATGCGGTATTAACCGGTCTTAAAGATTCTAACTTTGAAGATTTGGTGATGTATTCAGAAGTACTGCAAGACTGTACTTTCGAATTGATTGATGCGGGTAAAATGAAGTTTGCTTCAGGTTCATCAATTACCCTTTCTGCTAAATATGGCGAAAAAGTATTTAACAACCTAGAACAATACAAAGACAAACTGGTTCTACGTCCACAAGAGATTTCAAACCATCCTGAATTGGTTCGCCGCTTAGGCATCATCGGGATCAATACTGCACTTGAGTTTGATATTTACGGCAACGTCAACTCGACCCATGTGTGCGGCACCAAGATGATGAATGGTATTGGTGGTTCAGGTGATTTCGCACGTAATGCACATTTAGCAATCTTCGTGACCAAATCGATTGCAAAAGGTGGCGACATCTCTTCTGTTGTCCCATTTGCTTCACATATCGACCATGCTGAGCATGATGTTGATATTCTTGTGACTGAACAAGGTCTTGCTGACTTACGTGGTTTAGCGCCTCGTGAACGTGCTCGTGCAGTCATCAACAACTGTGCTCACCCAATGTATCGTGATGCATTGAATGATTACTTTGATCGTGCATGTGAAAAAGGCGGTCAAACGCCGCATATTCTTCGCGAAGCACTTTCTTGGCACTATAACTTTGAAGAAACAGGCCATATGCTTGCTTCTTTAGAAGATCAAGCTAAAAAATCTGCATAAGATTTTAAATCTGATATAAAAAGTAAAAACGCCCTGAAGGGCGTTTTTTTATGAGCTTATTTGGGTTTGAATGCCCACCCACTCATTTTTTAAATATCTAAAGACTCAGATTGCAACACGCACTTTATCTTTCTTTTCAATAAACGCCACACCAGCTTGATCCTGATTAATCATCTCAACTGCTTTCTCTGCAATCATAATTGCAGGGGCATTGGTATTACCATTCACCACTTTTGGCATGATTGACGCATCGACCACACGCAGGTTTTGAATACCATAAACGCGTAACCGTGGATCAACCACAGCCATATCGTCTACCCCCATTTTACAACTTCCCACAGGGTGATAAACAGTATCTGAGCGATCTCTTAAAACTTGGCGAATGTCCTCATCTGTTTTTACCGCGGCTGTAAATAAATCTTCTTTAATCATGCTTTTAAAAGCATCAGATTGCATTAATTTCTGAGTGAGTTTAAAGCCTTTAACCATTTCTTCTAAATCAGATTCTTCACCATAAAAATTCGGATCAATCAATAAAGGATCATCGATACTTGGCCCACTTATCTTAATCGAACCACGACTGACTGGATTTAAAAGGCAGACATGACAGGAAATACCATGCCCTGTGTGCATCGTTCGTGCATGGTTATCCACCAGTGCAATCACAAAATGTAATTGTAAATTCGGTAGACTTTGCTCATTTGAACTTTTAATAAAGCCGCCACATTCAGCAAAATTCGTGGTCAACAAACCACGGCGTTCTTTACGATAACGTCCAATTTGTTTAAATAGATCAATTGAACCTGGAATAGATAAGCCAAAGGTGCCTTGAATTTCACTGACTTTATAACCAAAAATAAAATCAGGATGATCGTGAAAATTTTTACCCACACCAGGCAAGTGTTGTTTTACCTCAATGCCATGTTGCGCAAGTTCTTGTTGGTCGCCAACACCTGACAACATCAGAATCTGTGGCGACTGCATCGCTCCCGCACTCAATAACACTTCTCGACGTGCAAAGATTTGTTTCAGCTGACCGCCTTGCTTGTATTCCACCCCAACAGCCACGCCATTTTCAATCAAGATTCGCTGAGTCTGTGCATGGGTTTCCACCGTTAAATTTTTACGATCTCGATGTGGAAATAAATAAGCCCGCGCGGAACTACAACGCTCCCCATTGATATGGGTCACTTGATAAACGCCTAAACCTTCCTGCTCTTCTCCATTGAAGTCATCCAGAATTCGATAACCCTGCTCTTTGGCAGCTGCGATATATTTTTGCTGTAAGGGATTATCACTACGTAAATCAATAACTGAAAGTGGGCCAGCATTACCGTGATATTGATTTTTAATTCTTTGGTTATTTTCAGACTTAATAAAATAAGGCAAGACCTCATCATATGACCAACCGGTATTGCCTAAGGCTGCCCAATCATCATAATCTTGTCGATGCCCACGGATATACACCATGGCATTAATTGCCGATGAGCCACCCAAGCATTTTCCACGAGGCTGATAGCCTTTACGACCATTTAAGCCCTTTTGCGGTACAGTTTCAAAGGCCCAGTTATTGATCTTGGTTGGAATACTAATCACTGCTGCACAAGGAACTTCTACTTTCCAGCCCTCTCCAGCCCCTCCTGCTTCAAGTAGACAAACAGAAACTTGCGGGTTTTCTGATAAACGCCCAGCCAACACACAGCCTGAGCTTCCACCACCGATAATAATATAATCAAATTCCTGTTTATTCACGTGAAGTTCCTTTTTTGTTTTAAATTATGCCTCCATTATTATGCACACTTTCAATCAATAAAAAATCACTATTCTCAGCCTATAACGTTTTTATAAGTTAACAAACTCAGCAAAAAGTATTTACGCATTGTCTAAAAAATAAACTTATCAACTGCGGTTTTTTATATTAATCTGCTGTAAAGATTGTTTTAAAAAACAAGAGATAAAAATTCTATGTTTATTATCAGACAGTTTCAGGAAACCGATTTAGACGAAGTCATCGCACTGTGGGAAGTCTGCGATTTAACCCGTCCTTGGAACAACCCAGAAATTGATATCTTCCGTAAAGTCGCACAAAAAGACGGATTGTTTCTATTGGCGGTCAAAGATGAACAATTGATCGCTACGGTTATGGGGGGCTATGATGGGCATCGGGGCTGGGTCAATTATCTTGCTGTCCATCCTCATGATCAACGTAATGGTGTTGCAACTGCATTGATACAACAACTTGAAAAGCGTTTAGTTGCATTAGGTTGCCCCAAACTGCAACTGTTAATCCGTAAGGATAATATTGATGTACAAAGCTTTTATGAGCAACTCGGCTATGAAGAAATCGAAGTCGTGTGTTTGGGTAAACGTCTTATTTCAGATTAAAAATCTGTCGAATCCATCTGCTTTCATGGCGATTGACAGAAAAACTTAGAATTTATAGCCATACGACAACCCTAAAATGTCCTGACTCATTTTGAGTTTCGCTTCACCTCCACCAAACGCAGGGGAAATTTTGCCTTTTACTTCATCTTCCAAGGCATGTGTATAGGCAATACTGATTTCTTGATGTTGATCGAGATTCCAAGTTGCACCCACGCTGAGGTGGTCTTGAATTACCCCAGGAGCAAGAATATTTAAAAACACTTCACTGTCTGGAATCGGTTGATCATTATGACTATAACCAGCTCTTAGTGTGAGTTTTGGATGGGCTTGATAAGACACACCCAGTTTATAGATATTGATATCATTCCAGCCAAATCCTGGCCCTTGTGGTGTACCAAAAGCATGACCTTGTTGTAATTGTGCAAGATCAAAAGAATTTCCTACCGATTTCACATCCGAATAGTTAATTCGTTGTATATCCGCAGCCACTGTTAATTGAGGTGAGATGTTGACAGCTGCACCCACACCATAACTTTCAGGAACATCAAAGTCACCGCGTTCAGCAAATAATCCACGATATCGATCAAAGCGATCTGCATTAATTTTTGAAGAATAATTTGCGCCTAAGGTTAAACGTTGATCAAAGAATTTTCCAGCCCAACCAATACGTGCACCAATGCCAGTAGCAGAATCCTTACCACGATTGCTTAAATTTGAAGAATCGGCTGAAAATCCGCTAAATCCAGCAATTCCCCGTGCTTCAAAACGTTGATAGAGAATATTGGTTGCAATGCCGATAGATTGATTTTCTGCATATTTCCAAGCAACTGCTGGAGTAATGAAAACCTGGGTTAAATCCACTCCTGCTGTTCCACTGTTGCCAAATGCTGCAAATGGATTATTTTTATACCCCGTATTCATTCCACCATTCCCATATATTGCTAAACCTAAAGCAACTTGGTCATTGATTTGATGGTTGAATGCAAGCTCTGGGAGTACAAAGTATTTGCGTCCATTGCCATCATATCGACCATTGGCGTTGGGGTAAGCTTGTGGCATTTGATTCGCGATAATCTCCGCTGAACGATCAGGTGAAAATACGGTTGCACCCACATCTATACGATCACCAATCCAGCTTAAGCCTGCTGGGTTATTGGCAATCGTTAATGCATCTTGAAATTGAGCGATTGAAGTCCCTGCATTGCCTTGGGCTTTTACCCCATAGCCATGCATAAAATAGCCCGTCGTTGCAAAAGCGGTAGAACTGAATGCCGATAGCCATACAGCAATGGATAATATTTTAACTGGAGCTTTCATGATTTATCTTACTTTTAAATAATATATAAGTAAGTATATTGTTAGCTATATCTGTTGTAATCGAAGATAAAATGCGATCCTTATTTTATTTGTGCATAAAGCATTTTTTCTTTGATTTTTTAATTTTACCCACTCTTAAAAAAACTGGGAATGTGATGGTCAAATCTGCAAGCTCGCTGGTTAATGCTTCAGCTAGATCAAGTAATGGATGATCCTGATTTCTTTCGCAATAGTGTTTAATTGCAGACCAAGTAGATAAATACTTTAACAGTTGTGCAGAGGACCACTGATACTGCATCTTAAACTCAGCAACATTTATTTCATCAAAAGGGAAGGGAAGGGTTTTATATTCTTCATCGATATAACGGCGCTCCGCATCCCAATAACCATCTAGTTTTTCAGCATATAAGTTTTGAATCATGGTATTGATGGCTGCATTTTCGACATGAATTAAGCCGTAACCGATCACAGCAAGAATACCTTGAGGTTTTAATGTACGTTCAACTTCTTTATAAAAACCATCAAAATCAAACCAATGAATAGCCTGAGCCACTGAAATCAAATCAAAACTTTGTGCTGTAAATGAAGTCTGTTCTGCAGATTGGACTTGATAGCTCACATTGTCGAAATAAGGCGCAAGGTTTAATTGTTTTTCGCTCATATCTGTTGCAACAACATGATCGAAATAAGGGCTAAGCAATTGAGTAAATTGACCTGAACCCGCACCACAATCCCAAGCAAAACCGCGCTCTGGAACATGATTTAAAATTTCCTGAACCACTTCTTGCGGATAACTCGGTCGAGCTTGCTGATAAAGCTGGCTGCCTGATGAAAATAAATCTTTCATTGTTCTTATAACAATCTATTTCACTTACCAAAGGTTTATCTTACGATATTTATAGTCCATGGCAAGATATTTTGTAAGACAATGAGTTCAATTTACGCATTCAAAATGACATGCTGTTCTAACGATGAGCATCAATTTTTTAATTGATGATAAAAAGCAGACAATAAAAAACCCCAAACAATGTTTGAGGTTTTTCAAATATGGTGGCGAGACCCAGGATCGAACTGGGGACACACGGATTTTCAATCCGTTGCTCTACCTACTGAGCTATCACGCCGATGCGGTGTATTAAGCCGTATCTCAGTTCAATAGTCAATAAAAATCATGACTTTTTTATTCAACCGAATATTTTTTACCCAAAAAAAATCCCTGATGGGATCAGGGATTGAAATCTCAAAGATTTTAAATATGGTGGCGAGACCCAGGATCGAACTGGGGACACACGGATTTTCAATCCGTTGCTCTACCTACTGAGCTATCACGCCGATGGGGCGTATTAAACAATTTAATGGTTTAGTCGTCAAGCATTGAAATCACTAAAATCATTCAATAGTTTATTTTTACAACAAAAATCGCCTATTTATTCTAAATAAGGCTGTTTTTTATACATTTTTCAGCTTTGGAACGCAAATTTTGGCATGCTCAATTTGCTGAGCGAAGGTACTCCTCCTTGCTTTAAGTTTTGCAAACTCGATTTAATTTTTTCCCAAAGTGTTTTGCTCGTGACTGCAATATGCTACTGAGATCAGCTTAACTTTATAGTTGTGGAAAAAGAGCCAAATAAAAAAGCAACCTGATCAGGTTGTTTAAATTAGTCAAAGATCCAAGATCACCTTAGATTTTACCTAAGTGAGCTAAACAACGATGGATTGCTCCACAGCCCGGCTCAAAGTTTTTAATGCCCTTTTCTTCCTCGATACGACAAACTTCTTCGACCAAACGCTCTGCAACGCCACGTCCGCGGTTAGCAGGATGTACCACAATATTTTCCAAAGTCCGACTTTCACCTTGTCCCGTACACCATAACGCACCAATAATCTTTGTATTAAATTCTGCGACATAAAGTAAGGTATAATGAGCCAAGTTTTGCTCAAGTTGTTCTATGGCATCATGACCATCCCCAAACTCGGGACTGGTGTCATATAATCGCTCAAGCTGATCGCGAACTTCTTCATTTTCTAGTGAAGTTTTAGCATGTACGGTAATAGGCATTGATTAACCCTCCTGAGCAATCTAATATGCTGTCACTTTCGTCACAGCGAAATATCTTTACATCAAACTTTTAATTTTTGACGTTTTTTGAGGAACGTGTCTATGGCGCAACGTATCAGTGAAGTGGTAAGAAACACCAACGAAACTAAAATTCGAGTTCGTGTGAATCTTGATGGTACTGGTCAAGGCACGCTCAATACAGGTGTTCCCTTTTTAGACCATATGGTTGATCAAATCAAGCGTCATGGTTTATTTGACATCGATATTCATTGTGATGGCGACTTAGAAATCGATGATCACCATACTGTAGAAGACTGTGGAATCACACTAGGCCAAGCATTTGCGCAAGCACTCGGTGATAAAAAAGGCTTAAAACGTTATGGTCATTTCTATGCACCACTTGATGAAGCTTTAAGCCGTGTCGTGGTTGATTTATCAGGTCGTCCAGGTTTATGGATGGATATCCCATTTACACGTGCCCGTATCGGCAGTTTTGATGTGGATTTATTTTCCGAGTTTTTCCAAGGCTTTGTAAATCACGCTTTAATGACTTTGCACATTGACAATTTAAAAGGCAAAAATAGCCATCACCAAATTGAAAGTGTTTTTAAAGCATTTGCACGTGCGCTTCGCATGGCCTGTGAAGTTGATCCGCGTGCAGAAAATACTGTTGCATCGACGAAAGGAACCTTGTAATGACCCGTATTGCCCTTCTTGACTATGGCATGGGAAATCTTCATTCAGCAGCCAAAGCACTCGAACATGTTGGCGCAACTGTAGATGTCACAAATGATCCAAAATTAATCGCTCAGGCAGATAAAATCGTATTTCCGGGTGTAGGGGCAATGCGTGATTGTATGCAGGGGATGCATGAAGCAGGTATTGATGAGGTTGTGCGCCATGCTGCGTTTAATAAACCAGTACTTGCCATTTGTGTCGGCATGCAAGCTTTGCTTGAATCATCAGAGGAAAATGCGGGTACTCAAGCGCTGGGTATTTTTGAAGGTATGGTAAAACATTTTCCAGATATGGACGGCTTAAAAGTCCCTCATATGGGCTGGAACCAAGTCCATCAGGCAGATCCAAATCATCCGATGTGGAAAGATATTGATCAAGATAGTCGTTTTTACTTTGTACATAGCTATTATGTCGAACCCAAAGACCCGTCTCTTGTTGCTGCAACATGTGATTATGGTTTGCAGTTCTGTACGGCTATTCATAAAGAAAATTTATTTGCGACACAGTTCCATCCTGAAAAGAGCCATACAGCAGGTTTACAGTTACTGAAAAACTTTGTGGAATGGAAAATCTGATTCATTCAGGTCAATTTCATCCCGATTTATATCTCTAAAAATCAAGTCAAATGCGATTGGCTTGATTTTTTTATTTTATTTGGACTTTATTTTTTATCGTCTGTTTATTATGATTCAACCAAATTGAATAAAAATCCAACAATTGATTTTAAAAATTGATTTAAAAACCTTAATTCATTCTAGGAACATAACAATGTCTTCTAATTTTCAAACCCATGATTCAGCTTTAAGTGCCAGTGGCCGTTTTGGTCGATTATCCTATTTGGGCTGGAATATGCTGTTGGGTCTATCTATGTTTGTACTGGGTATTATCGCTGCACTATTCATCCCAGCTTTAAGTAACTCCCCTTCAAATACGCTCATCTTTATTCTCGGCACAGTTGCGATTATTATTTATATCGCAGTGATCTACTTTAGCTTTATTTTTACAATTCGTCGCTTACATGACAAAAACCAAAGTGGTTGGTTATCTCTTCTTATGCTTTTACCTTTGGTGAATTTATTCTTTTTTGTTTATTTAAGCTGTGCAAAAGGAGATGCTGGGACAAATAACTATGGCGCACCTCGGGTTACCCGTGGTTGGGAAAAAGTATTGGCTTGGATTTATATTGTGATCTTCCCGATTAGTATTCTAATCCTTGCAGTTACAGCAATCCCAGCCTATCAAAGCTACCTTGACCAAGCGCAACAGTTTCAGCAATATCAACAACAAATCAATCAGTCTGAATAAATCAGCCGAAATAACCACCCTATTTTTATAAGGTGGTTATTTTACTCTTTGGTGACAAAACCACCTTCTAATGGCTCAACACTAATTTTAATATCCGCTTTTAAATTTAAAGCTGCATAACGGTCTTTAATTTCGTTGATCAATTGTTCCATGGTGACATGGCTTAAATCCAATTCAGACTCAGCATATGCTTTGGTCACTAGATCTGCTTTATCTTGCTGTTTAGATTCCATATTCCAGCGTTCAGTCATCCCAACTAAACGCGCCAATTCAATTAAGCTTTGCGCACTCGACGGTGTTGAGTTTTGCAACCATTTGGTCATGGTTCCTTTTGAAGTTTCCAGTACGTTAACAATATCACTGGCTTTTATATTTTTATCCTGAATTAATTGCTTTAAACGCTTGGCGCCTTCTATAAAAAGATCATCATCTTTTTCAACCATACAATTTATTCCTGTGTTTTTGACCCACAAAACTATCATCTTTTATTCAAAGTTTGTTATAACACAATATGGTTAATATTTTTAATGCTTAAACTGGTCGACTAAAATTTGTGAGCTTAAATTTGTGAATATTCAAACTCAGCAACTTCCTAGTAAAGAACAAATTCAGAGCTTTCCCCGTTTTCAAAATTTGCCTTTGAGTAACATCGTTGTGGTCAATAGCTTGCAACAATGCCAAGCAATTGAAGCAGAATTAAAAACGGCGCACATTTTTGGTTTCGATACCGAGTCCAAACCTACCTTTAATAAAGGTGAAATACAAACTGGCCCACATCTTATTCAACTGGCGACATTTGAAAAAGCCTATTTATTTCAAGTTTCAGCAGATATTTTGGCTTTTCTAGCGACCTTTTTTGAAAATCCTGATCAGATTAAAGTCGGTTTTGGCTTAAAAAATGATGCACATTTATTTCGTAAAAAAGGCATGCAACTCAACAGTGTCATCGAACTTTCTAAATGCTTTTCGAGTTTTGGCTTCAATAATCCTTTAGGGATTAAAAATGCCATGGCATTGCTATTTCAAGTCAATTTCCCTAAAAGTAAATCAATTAGCACCTCAAATTGGGCTCGTAAAATCCTCACAACGCCACAAATTGAATATGCAGCAGCCGATGCCTATGCTGCACTCTTAATTTTCGAAGCCTTACTGGATTTAGACTTAATACCTGACACGATCGCACATACTCAGCTTAAATTGAGCATTCGCGCCAATAAAAGCCTAAACTGACACTTAGAAATTGATCAAGTTTTTGCTAAGATGAAGATCAATAAATTCTTCATTGAGATTAAGCAAGGAGCGAAAGCATGCTGATCATCCCGGCAATTGACCTGAAAGATGGTAAATGTGTTCGTTTAAAACAAGGTCGTATGGAAGACGATACCGTATTTTCTGATGATCCTGTTGCAACAGCACAGCATTGGGTAAATGAAGGCGCTCGTCGTTTGCATTTGGTTGATTTGAATGGGGCTTTTGCTGGAACACCAATTCATAAACCTGTCGTTGAAGCAATTGCAAAAGCACAGCCTGAACTGCCAATCCAGATTGGCGGTGGTATTCGCTCTTTGGAAACAATCGAACATTATTTAGATGCGGGCGTTTCTTTTGTCATCATCGGGACCAAAGCAGTTCAAAATCCTGAATTTGTTGAAGAAGCCTGTAAGAAGTTTGCAGGACACATTATTGTCGGTATTGATGCGATCAATGGTATGGTTGCAACTGATGGCTGGGCAAATGTCACTGATGTAAAAGCCACTGATCTTGCAAAACGTTTTGCAGATGCCGGTGTATCGAGTATTGTTTATACCGATATCGCGCGTGACGGTATGATGCAGGGTGTCAATGTTGAACAGACAGTAAATCTCGCACAATACTCAGGTCTTCCAGTGATCGCCTCAGGCGGTGTAACCAATCTGGATGATGTGCGTAATTTAAAAGGTAAACCGGGTATTTTAGGTGCGATCACAGGTCGTGCAATTTATGAAGGCACATTAAACCTACGTGAAGCGCAGCTGTTATTGGATGAACAAGGCTTTTAAGTTGCCAGCCTAGATTGGATTAAAAAAGAGAACCGAGATGTTCTCTTTTTTATGCGTTAAACAAAGTATTTAAATCACTACATCCAGATTTAAACCAATGTATTTTCAAAATGTTGCATTTCAATTTTACTTGCTAAAAAGGGCTTCATTGCCGTAAACCACTGTTTAAATTCATCTGTTTTCATAAAAACATCTGTATGGGTTTGAAGATCAATCCAGTGAATTTGTAGAATATATTTTTGATTGTCTTCTATACCACGAATCAATTTAAATTTTTCACAACCTTGGGCATTCCGGAAGGTGTCTGATAATTCATAAAATTTCTTTTCAAAAGCCATTTGTTGACCATCAACAATATGAAATAAAGCCTGTTCGATCACCATGATTTATTTCTCTTTATCAAAATTTTGATTCAATATGCTAGCACGACTGCATGACAATTGAGTGATTTAAATACCCGATTACTCAGCTTAAGATCTGCACAATACTGTGCTTTCGCGTAAAATAGCCCTGCTCTTCTACATTACTTTATTTTATGTCTTCCTCTCCCCTCGCTTTATTTTTAAAGTCCAGAACGCCTCAAATTGCACTGATTCTGATGACTATGATTTGGGGTGGTACATTTGTCATTGTACATTATGCCCTAAACTATAGTTCCCCTATGTTTTTTGTCGGTTGTCGTTTTGCTGCAGCGACCATTGCTGTTGGATTACTGTCTTATAAATATCTAAAAGGTATCAATTTAAAAGAACTCATCGCTGGTGCACTGATTGGCGGCATGATTGCCGCAGGGTATGGCTCGCAAACTGTCGGTATGCAAACCATCAGCAGCAGTGAGTCTGCATTTTTAACAGCATTATATGTCCCCCTTGTACCGATTCTTATCTGGGTGATTTTTCGCAAAAGACCACATATCATGACTTGGCTCGGCGTTTTACTGGCGTTTATCGGTTTAATTTTTTTGACAGGAAATGGTTTTCATCACATTGATTTAAATACGGGGCAAATCGTTACATTGGTTGGTTCGTTTGCAATTGCTATGGAGATTATTCTCATCGGGCACTTTGCAGGGAGGGTCAATATTCAGCGTGTAACGGTGATTCAGCTTGCCTTTGCTTCATTGATTTCATTTGCCAGTATGCCTTTTGTGGGTGAGCTGCATATTCCACCCTTTTCATGGCAATTGGTGATGCTTGCAGTTGGACTGGGCTTAACCAGTGCTTTATTACAATTGACGATGAATTGGGCACAACGCTCTGTCGATCCTTCTCAAGCGGCCGTGATTTATGCTGGCGAACCAGTTTGGGCAGCTTTATTTGGAAGAATTGCAGGTGAACGCTTACCTTTACTGGCTCTTTTTGGTGGTTTACTTGTGGTATTGGGGGTGATCATCAGTGAATGGAGACCCAAATCTTTATACACACGGCAGCTTAAAGAAAACTCAGTTGAGATAGAAAAACAGCGTTCTTGATCAGAACGCTGTTTTCACTAAAATTACGCTTTGATCAAGCTGTATTGCTCGGCAACAAGATCCATCAAGCATTATTGATTCAGTTATATTGGTAAGGCTTGATCATCATTCAGCGCAATAATGCCTCGAATGGCGCGATAGACAATCCATATCCAAGAAATAAATAAAGTGGCAGCACAAAAAATCGTAGCACCCACGGCAACACCCGCAAAGGCATTGACATTATCCATGGTGAAAAATAGAAAAATAAACGGAATAAATGCAATTACCGTCCAGACTAAATACCACCAAAAAGTGCGAATTTGCCATCTAAAATGACTTTCGAAAATCGTACCACGGACTGAATTCAATTTTACATAATTGATAATCAATGCAATGATTGCAAGAATTCCCGCAGAAAAAATTGCAACAATGTAAAGGATATATAAAATTAAAGTCAGAGATTTACTATTATTTGGATCAACATAATTATTCATTGTAAGCCCTTTTCAATTTGCTAACGCCCGTTTAAATCTTAAACATATTCAAAGGCGAAATTAACCATAAAATCAATAAAATATTAAAGAATATGGTACACAAATAAATCTTTTTAAAGGGTTGTTTTTGTGTTTTATGTCGTAAGCGTTGCTGTGCTAACCAAGCCGCAGGCCAACCACCTAAAAAAGCTAAAATATGCAGAGTATTTTCAGGAACACGACGCTGATTGCTCTGCGCGGCTTCTTTATCTTGTGCATAAAACCAATAGGTCATCACATTGATAATACTGACAAAAAGAATAAACATGCCATTGAGCAAACCGCTTATGGTCAAAATTGCCAAAGCAATAATATAAACAGCGCACAAAATTTGCATCGGCTGTAATTTAGCCTGCTTTGCTGTATGCAACTGCTTGGCTTTAGCCGCTTGCTGGCTTGTCACTTTCGCCATTTGTGTGGCTTTTAAATACGTGACTTGTTTTGCTTTATAACGCCCTTGGCCGTCTAATTGCACCACATATTCAAGGGCACAGCCCACGATTGGGCGTGGCCCTTTTTGTGCAAAATCTTTGATGTGTAAAAATACGCGATCTTTTACACCATCATTTGGTTGAATAAAGCCATAGCCTTTATCATCGAACCATTCAACTAAACGACCTTGATCACGCATTTTATTTCCCACAAAAAACTATTAAGCAGCCACGAACTTTAATCTTTCAATCAACATATTACGCATTTCTTGCGGATTTTTCTGCAAAATATCATCACCTGTGCGTGCTTCAGCAGCATTCATCTGAGCAATTTGTAAACGCATCATCCAAAAGCGACCTGCGGCCATCGCCAAATATAACTCTAAACAAGCTCTTTCATCTTCAGTCAAAGGACGAATCGAAGTATATGCATTTAAGAAAGCCGTTGCTTTGGCTTCATTCAAAGCAACACTCGGATATTCTGTGCAAAAGTCATTTAAGGTAATCGCAATATCAAAAAGTAATTCATCTTGATTCATTTCATAAAAATCAAGAATGCCTTTTAACTCATCACCTTCAAACAAAGTATTGTCACGGAACAAATCCGAATGAATAAAACCTTTCGGTCGATTTGGATACATCATGGTCAGTGCTTCATATAAACCTAAAAGGTTATTCAACAAAGCACTATCCGCCACATCCAACGTTGGTTTAATTTGTTGAGCAACGTTATACCAATAGGCATGATCACGCGCCACTTGACGCTGTAATGGGAAGTCTTGTAACGCCACATGCATTTTGGCCTGTGCTACAGCAATTTGCTCAACTTGAGCGATTGTAGAAGGCATGGGATGTTTACCTGACATCCGTGGCGCAATTTGTGCAGGCTTATCTTTTAAGCTATGAATCGACTGACCACTATGTTTTAACGGAACAGGAACTGCCAAACCTTGTTGCCCCAAGTGTTCTAAGACAGGAATTAACTCCCCTGCTGCTTGTGCATCCATATTTTCAAATAATGTTAATACAAACTGTGTTCCATCAGCACAAATGATAAAATAGTTGGTATTTTGCACACCGCCTTGAATTGGTTTAAGTTCAACCACCTCTAATCCATAAGGTGCTGCAAAGTGTTGAACTTCTTTTAAACTCAAAGTGGTATAAACCGACATAGAAAACCTGCGAAAAAACTTACATAAGTTTGATAGAATAACCGCTTCGACTATCGAGGTGTAGCACCTAAGTCACGAACTTTCATAATCGCCTGTTATTTTTGGAAAAAATTATGCTCGCTAAACGTATTATTCCTTGCCTGGACGTAGATAATGGTCGTGTGGTGAAAGGTGTCCAGTTTCTGGATATCCGTGATGCAGGAGATCCTGTAGAAGTTGCCCGTCGTTATAATGAGCAAGGTGCAGATGAAATCACCTTTTTAGACATTACCGCAACATCAAATGGCAGAGATACCACTTACCGTACTGTTGAACGTATGGCTGAAAGTGTGTTTGTTCCACTTACAGTCGGTGGCGGTGTTCGTAAAGTTGAAGATATTCGTTTGTTATTAAATGCAGGCGCAGATAAAGTCAGCATCAACTCTGCTGCAGTATTTAATCCTGAGTTCGTTCAAGAAGCATCTCAGCGCTTTGGTGCACAATGTATTGTTGTAGCAATCGATGCGAAAAGAACGGGTGAAAATAAATGGGAAATTTTCACCCATGGCGGCCGTAAACCAACAGGCATAGATGCGATTGAATGGGCGGTCAAAATGGCAGAATTTGGTGCAGGTGAATTATTGGTTACCTCTATGGATGCGGATGGGACGAAAGCGGGTTATGACATTGGTCTAATGCGTCAAATCAATGATCGTGTCACCATTCCGACCATTGCATCAGGCGGTGTGGGTAATTTACAACATTTAGCAGATGGTATTTTAAAAGGTGGTGCCGATGCTGTATTGGCAGCCTCGATATTCCATTTTGGTCAATACTCTATTCCTGAAGCGAAACAATACCTTGCTGAACAAGGGATTGAAATGCGCCTCTAATTGATTGTGAGCGCACATATATAGAAGAATGTTATTTTGGCATTCTTTTATATATGCAATTGATTTAGTCTGATTCAAATAGCAAAAATTAAAATATCGAGAATTAAAACACCAAGATAAAACTGATCAATCAACATAAATTTGCCCTCATCCTAGCCTTCTCCCAGAGGGAAAAGGAACTTTTAATACCCATATGATTCACTCAACATAATCACTTTTTGATTTATAAAAGAGATCAAATGATTTATCTCGAATCAGTTTATCAATGCTTCTATATGAAAAAAAATCATGGTTATTGGGATTACTTATTCTGGTTATTTGCTTTAATCTTGTAAGGGTAATTTCATAAAAATAAGTGTGAGACATTATGGATTTAATAAAAATAATACGAAGCCTCAACCAAATCATTCGCTATAAATACTATTATTCCAGCCCCTACCCTACATTTAAAATGTCTGAATCAATGCATACTTACCACCGTGCAACCAGTTATGAACATCTGGCGCTTAACCAGCACGATCCACTTGATTTAGATCAGCGATTAAATGAAAAAATTCAAAAATATCAACGTAACGCGATTTGGTATTTTTTACATTCAGCACTCAAAGGATATAGCACAGCACAATATAAATTGGGCATGATTTACCTACAAGGCCAGCTCGGCCTATCGCCAGATAAAAAGAATGCATACAAATGGTTATTACTTGCTGCAAATCAAGGTCATCTCGAAGCACAACACCAACTTTATCGGCTTTATTTACAATAAAAAACCAGCTCGAAAGCTGGTTTTTTTGATCTACAAAACTAGTGATTAACCACCAATTTTTTTGTATTTGGTGCGTTTTTGCACAGCAGCATCACCCAAACGCGCTAAACGATATGCTTCATATTCAGCATAGTTACCTTCGTAGAATTCTGGCTGTTCATTTTCAAATGACAAGATATGTGTAGCAATACGGTCAAGGAACCAACGGTCATGCGATACCACCATGACAGTACCAGGGAATACAAGAATTGCATCCTCTAGCGCACGTAAAGTTTCAATATCCAAGTCGTTTGATGGCTCATCCAGTAAGATTACGTTGGCGCCCATCTGAAGGATCTTCGCAAGTTGTAAACGGTTACGTTCACCCCCTGACAATTCACCAACACGTTTTTGCTGATCTTGACCTTTAAAGTTAAAGCGACCGATATAGGCACGAGATGCGATCTCGTATTCGCCAATTCTTAAGATATCTAAACCGCCAGAAACTTCTTCCCAAACTGTTTTATTGTTATCTAAAGTGTCACGAATCTGACCAACATAAGCAACTTTTACAGACTCACCCAATACAACTGTACCAGTATCTGGTTGCTGTTCGCCTGTCATCATACGGAATAAAGTGGTTTTACCCGCACCGTTTGGACCAACGATACCGACAATCGCAGTTGGTGGTACTGTGAACGATAAGTTTTCATAAAGTAGACGGCCATCAAACGATTTGCTGATGCCTTCAACTTCTACAACCTTATTCCCTAGGCGTGGACCAGGTGGAATATAGATTTCAGAGGTTTCATTACGTTGTTGGAACTCACGTGAGTTAAGCTCCTCAAAGCGCTCCATACGTGCTTTGTTTTTCTTTTGCTGACCTTTAGCATTTGAACGAACCCATTCCAATTCTTTTTTCAATGCTTTAGCAAAAGATTCTTCTTGTTTATTTTCCTGCTCTAAACGTGCATTCTTTTGTTCCAACCAAGAAGAATAGTTACCTTGGTAAGGAATACCATGTCCACGGTCAAGCTCAAGAATCCACTCTGCAACGTTATCCAAGAAATAACGGTCATGGGTAATCGCAACGATTGTACCAGCAAAGTCTTTTAAGAAACGCTCTAACCAAGATACAGATTCTGCATCCAAATGGTTAGTCGGTTCGTCCAGCAATAACATGTCTGGTTTAGACAATAACAAACGACACAATGCTACACGACGACGTTCACCACCTGAAAGTAAGCTTACGTCAGAATCCCATGCTGGAAGATTCAATGCTGCTGCAGCTTGATCCATTTGGTTGCTAAGGTTGTGTGCATCCCAAGCATGGATAATTGCTTCTAATTTCTCTTGCTCTTTTGCAAGTGCATCAAAGTCAGCATCTTCAGCTGCATATTCAGCAAAAACTTCATCTAAACGTGCCAATGCATCTAATGGTTCACGTAAACCATCTTCAACGTTTCCACGTACATCTTTATTTGGATCTAATGGTGGTTCTTGCTCTAGATAACCGATTTTAATACCTGGTTGCGCACGAGCTTCACCTGAGAAATCTTTATCTACGCCAGCCATAATACGGAGTAGGGTAGATTTACCTGCACCGTTTAAACCAAGTACACCAATTTTTGCACCTGGGAAAAATGATAAAGAGATGTCTTTTAGGATTTCGCGCTTAGGCGGAACCATCTTCGACACACGGTTCATCGTGTAAATATATTGGGCCACGTAGGACTCCTCTATAATGAATAGAAATTCGCAAAATGCGAATAAATAAATACCGTCAATTATACGCTGAATTTATCTATTTTTGTTCAGATTTGTCCAATTGATTGAGATATTTTAAAAGCATCAAGAAAACATTTTTCCACACCAATACACGTAATCAAATCGCGATCTCAAACATGATCACGAACAAAAATTCGGCTGATACTGATATACAAATTGCGTCTTGGTCTGAGTTGAACTTGGTGCATTGTAGTTTGACAATGATTTCAAAGCAGAAAAACTAATGGCAGCACGTTGTACAACCTTATTGGTGTAATTTGCATTTGGGTCTTGGTACTTAAACGAGACTTCAACTACGGCAGGTTTTAATCCTGCATAGGGTGCTTGGGTATACCATAAACTCATATCTACCTCTGCATCAAACTCGCCTAAATCAATGCTAACCCCACGATAACTTCGTTCATAAATGGTGAGTCCACCTACAGGTGATAACAGCTGATTATCACTGATAGCAAAAGTTTCTTTAAATTTTGGAAAATGCGTATGGATATCTAAAAACTTATTGATTGTCCGTGTATTTACCACTGTGGTGGATTTACTGGAACCCACCAAAAATCCTTGTGTTGCTGTTTGAGTAATATCATCTTCAAGCTTGGTTTTGGCTCCCGCAGTTGAGCTACTCAAATCGGAAAAATCAGACAGATAATGATCATAGCTTCTAAATTTAAGCGTCACTTCAGATGCTCCGTTTTCAATCCGTTCTCGAAAGCTATAGCCCATATTATTGAGTAGGCAGCTGCTGGGTGAATCATAAAAACGTATTTGGCGTTGCTTGTCTAAGATCATCGTTCCTGAAACTGTACGGTTAATTTGTTGTGCAATAACCGTTTTGGCTTGTTGCATATAGCTATTTACGTTAGCGGACTCATTGGCATAGCTAAATTTGTCTGGCTGTAACAACAATTTATATTCACGCGATGTCACTTGCGGTACAGACCAAGCAGTTGTAGTGATTAAACTTGTTAGAACGGTGAGAATTGCTATTTTTTTCATTGAGGAACCTATTATTTTTAAATGATGCTGATAGAAAAAGCCGCCTCTTGGGCGGCTGTTGCTATGCAATTATTGGCCTTTTAAATTTAATTTATCCATGATGTATAAGGTATTGATATCAATACGTGTACGCGCCGCATCCAGATACTTTGGCTCCATACCTTTGGCATTATTCCAAAGTCCCATATCGTCATCATTTAAAATCCCAAGTGTCGTACTATTGATCAACCACAGACCTTCCATTTTATCATGTGGATATTTAACCGCTTTCCCCATATCCAGTACCAATGTTTTAGGTGCTGGAACAATATTAAATGCTTTTAAACCATCCCAGCCTTTATCCAATTGGTATTCTTCTAAGGTCTTGCCCGCAATGGTTAAACCAAGCTTTTCATCTTGTTTGACATCATTTTGTGTTTGAATATCTTCTAAATTGGTGGCTTTGCTTAAATCAATACGATAGACATTTTTCATCACATTGGGCGTATCTTTATAAAACAATCCATCACGTTCTAAAACCAGAAATTGTGTTGCACTGAGGGCAATAATGGCAGAGTTTGAATTTTCAGCTATCTCTTGCTGATATAAATATTGTGCGACTTTGCCTGTTTCAAGATTAATCGTCACAATACGCGTCAACGTTGATTTATTGACATTTTTATTCGGTAAACTCATGGTCGATTGCATAATCCCAACCAAAGTTTTTTGGTCTGGGCTAATGGTTAAGCCTTCCATCCCTCGATTGGCACGGCGATAGCTAAACTCATTCGGCAAAGTCCAATTGTTGCGTTTATCAGCCTTAAATGGGTTGATACGCCCTATTTCTTTACCATTGGCATCATAATGCACAATATGCGGTCCATATTCATCGCTGACCCAGAACGTACCATCGTTAAGTGCAGTGAGCCCTTCACTATCCAAACCATAATCATCCAATCGAATTGGATTATTCACCACATCGTAAGGCTTGGTTGGATCTACAGTAATCACTTTTCCATTGACATCATACGGTGTTTCCCCTGTGCCGCCTAAAGCAGAAGTGTTGGGTAATCCAGTGATATCTTTTCCATCGCGATCTTTTAAATTGATGGTTTTAATTAATTTCACAGTACCATTGTCTTGAACTTCAAATAAACCAATTTTCGGCACATAGTCTGGAATGGCGAAAACCTTACCAGCACCATATAATTTATCAGTAAAGTCTGCATTTGGCCCCCGATCGGTCAATGCATAGAATTGTTTTTTATTGCTTGGATGCGCAGCAACATCAGAACCAAAACCACCCTGACGAATATCAAACGTGCTATCAATGGTCGTACCATTCGCAGGGTAACGTCCCAGTACGTTAAATGGCAACGCTACACCTTGTGCAAACAAATTGGGCTTACAACTGTTTTCGGTTTTAGTAATTTCACTGGCTTCAAGTTTGCCATTACCATTGCGGTCTAAACCGCTCTGCATACGTGTTCCCCCCATTACACAGGCTTCATCACCAAATGCCAATGTTATATTTTGGGTTAAGGTCTTCTGTGTTGTTGAATCTTGATCATCATCAGAACATGCGGTCAAACCCAGTAAACTACAGAGGACTAAAGTTAAAGTGCTTTTATGGCGGGTCAGTTTATTTATTGCTGCTTTTTTCATTGTGTTTTTAATAACTGAATTTATGGAATTTGTTATGCTAGTTTCAGCAAATGACACCACAATGACAGCTCACAAACTCAGCGATATTCGGTCTGTTTTTCCTCGTTGAAACTCAATTTATCTCGGGCTGCATTGTTGGCTTTATCTGTTTTTATGATTTTAAAATATATAAACCCTTGTTTACTTCATATATTTATTTGTTACACTCTATTGAAATTTAATAAAAAGTTGACGGAAGAACATGACATATAAAGACGAAACTCTTGCCATACATGCAGGCTATGAACCAGAAGCAACCACTAAAGCTGTAGCCGTTCCAATTTATCAGACCACCTCTTATGCCTTTGATAATACCCAACATGGTGCGGATCTATTTGACCTGAAAGTTCAGGGTAATATTTATACACGGATCATGAATCCAACGACCGCTGTGCTTGAGCAACGTCTGAGTGCGCTTGAAGGCGGTATCGGTGCTTTAGCATTGGCTTCGGGTATGTCTGCGATCACCTATTCTATCCAGACCATCGCAGAAGCGGGTGACAATATTGCATCGGTTTCAACACTCTATGGTGGAACATATAATTTATTTGCCCACACTTTGCCAAAACAAGGCATTGAAGTGCGTTTCTTTGATTACCAAGATCCTGAAGCATTGCGCGGCTTGATTGATGAAAAAACCAAATTGGTTTTCGTTGAGTCAATTGGCAATCCGTTGGGTAATATTATTGACCTAGATGCCATTGCTAAAATTGCACATGAGTATGGTGTACCCGTGATTGTGGATAATACCGTTGCAACACCTGCCCTACTGAAACCTTTTGAACATGGTGCAGATATCGTGGTGCATTCATTGACCAAGTATATTGGCGGTCATGGTAATTCGATTGGTGGCGCGATTGTCGATAACGGTAAATTCCCTTGGGGCAAATATCCCGAGCGCTTCAAAGTCTTAAATACCCCAGATCCAAGTTATCACGGGGTGAACTATGTAGAAGCTTTAGGTGCTGCGGCATATATCGCCCGTGCACGTGTTGTTCCATTAAGAAATACAGGCGCAGCGATCAGCCCGCTCAGCGTATTCTTAATTTTACAAGGCTTAGAAACACTCAATTTGCGTATGGAACGCCATACTGAAAATGCACAAAAAGTTGCTGAATATTTACAGGCACATCCAAAAGTAAAATGGGTCAACTACGCAGGTTTAAAAGATCATCCACAACATGCTTTGGCACAAAAGTACGTCAAAGGTAAACCATCTGCAATTCTGTCTTTTGGTGTTGAAGATGGTCGTGAAGGTGGCACCCGTTTTATCGATGCATTACAGCTGTTTACTCGCCTAGTGAATATTGGCGATGCAAAAAGTTTAGCCTGTCATCCAGCAACCACCACCCATCGTCAACTGAATGAAACAGAGTTAAAAGCGGCAGGCGTGAGTATTGATATGGTGCGTTTATCTGTGGGGATTGAACATATTGATGACTTGATTGCAGACTTAGAACAAGCACTCGCTCAAGTGTAATTTTCTTTTTGTGATCTTAGGGTCTGTTGACAATTCGTCTAGGTTTGCGACTACCTGTATTTTTTAGGCGATACTAGGCGCGAAATACGAAATTTAGTCATTCTAAATAAGTAGTTCGTAACGACGTAGCGGCAAAAAATACGCTAGTCCCCCGCTGCGCCTTGCGCTGCAAACAAAGCAGTGCTTTGTTTTTGCTCAGGGTTGTGGCTAAAATTATCTCAGCCTACGTTATGAAACTCGAAAATAGTCTCGCTATTCTCATTCATGCTTTACGACGTATACGTCTCATGCTCAATTTTAACCTACAACGCAAGCCATTTATGAAATATCAACAGGCCCTAAATTTTCCAAATAAGAAGACCTGAGTCATCAGGTCTTCTTATTTATAAATTCAATTATTTACCTTGAACTTTTTGTTCAATCTCTTCAACACTGGTATGTCGCGCATCAAAACCTTTTGCCATATAAATCACTTGTTCTGAGATATTACGTGCATGGTCACCAATTCGCTCGAGTGAACGCAATACCCACATCACATTGATAACACGACTAATATGACGTGGATCTTCGATCATATAGGTCATCAGTGTGCGCGTCGCGGATTGATATTCACGGTCAATATCTGCATCGGCCAACAAAACTTTTAATGCTTGTTCTGCATCCACACGCGCAAAAGCATCTAAAGCATCATGAATCATGACACGCACTTGATTGCCAATATGCCTTGTTTCCATATAGCCACGTGGCGATTCGCCCTCTTCACATAAAGTCTGTGCAATACGGGCAATTTTTGCAGCTTCATCACCAATACGCTCTAAATCGGTATTGGCTTTACTCATGGCAATTACCATACGTAAGTCGATTGCAGCAGGATGACGACGCGCCAAAATCAAAGTCAGTGCTTCATCAATTTCTCGTTCATAACGATTAACTGTATTGTCTTGAAATTGAACATCAATCGCCATATTGGCATTGGTATCCAATAAAGCATGCACTGCATTTGCGACTTGTTGTTCTACCAAACCGCCCATGGTCATAAATTTGGTATTCACATCCTGTAAGTCCTCATTAAATTGAGAAGATATATGATGGTTTAATACAGGATTACTTGGGCTCAAGGTCAGATGCTCCACATGCAACAAAAACTATTTTTATGGGTTAATATTAAAGCATATTCATTATGAATGTTTTATGACAAGTATTTTTCTTTCAAATGAATTTCTCAATATCGCTCATTTCACTTCTGATCAAAGCAATTTAGAGTAAAGATACTACTACAATTTGCTGAATTTACATATGTAACTTTGCTGTGAGCATCCGTTTACAGCAAATTCACGATGCTGTACTCAGCTTAATTTTTGCAGATCTTAAATCAGACACATGACTCAGTTTCTTGCAAAAAGTAACGTTTCATTATCACAAAACTACAAAATATTTCATTTATTTAGCCTCGATTCAGCGACAATGGCATCGAACAAAACTGAGCTTCTTTTAAATGCTGGTCGAATGAAATTTCCTCGCAATATCCTTCATTTTCTCATTTCAGGCATACTCGTTATCTTGAGTTGCATGGTGGTTATCGCGTGTCAAAAACCCACAACCGACATTGTCAAAGAATCTAAAGAAGCGCCACAAAAAGAAAATCCTATTCCTGATTTAACCCAAATTTGCCAAAATCTCAAAAATGAGATGCTGGCAATCAATGCAAAAAGAACCACGCTTGCGATAGAACAAGTCAATCAAGATATTCGTATGTGTTTACCTTTGATGAAACCCGCGGAACAAATGGAATTGATGCATCAGTCGAAACGTATGTATCAACAATTTTTACAGATTGAGCGCACTTCAGAACAACAGCAAGCATTTGAAAACTATGCTTTAGATCAAGCTGCATACCCGACCATTCAACAGAGTAAATTTGAACTACTTAATCTGCGTGACCAATATTTATTACGTCACAAAGGCCAAGCGTATATCGAATTGACCGAACAAACAGATGATAAAATTGTCTATCGGAGAAGCCCGCAATATTTAGCAAAAGTTTTCGCACCCTATCTGACTGCACCTGAACAAGTTTTTATCGAAAATCTTGCAGAACAAAATACCCAACCGCTTTTTAAAAACCATAAACCCGATATTGATGCTGAAGAAATTGCAAAAAGAGCTAAGTTTTGGCAAGAATATCTACAAACTTATCCCACTAGCCCTTTTTTACATGATGCACAGTTCTTAAAAAATGCATATAGCAGTCTATTGTTTTTAGGCACTGAAGAAGCACCTATTTCGATTACATTTGAAAATCAAACTGATATTGATGCAGCCAGCTGGTTGGTGATTGAACGCTTAGCAAAGTCCAATGATGGTGAGCTTTCAGCACAGGCCAAGAAGTTTGTTCATTTTTTAGCAATGAGCAAAGAGCAAAGACAGCAAAAAATTCAAATTAGTGAAAAAGAACGCACTAAACTGGAAAATATCCCTCAATTATTGGCGCTTTCCCAGCTCAATCAATATCTAAATTTAAGCCCGATCGACTTTAAGCATGTTAAAAAAGATTGCTTTAGTGATGCGATTTGTTCTAACAGTTAGATGTTATTTTAGCTCAATTTTTATTATCCTTGTGGCATTCTAAAATACACAACAACAGTCATACTATGAAAGCTTTAAAACAACATCTATCACTCACAACACTCTGCCTGTGTACCCTATTCAGCGCCTGCCAAAAGCACGAGAACAATCAAACAATTGAGACAACTAAAGCAGCTTCTGAAGCGACTCAGCCCGATACAGCTGAAATATCAGCACTTCCACAAGACTGTAATGAGATAGATACAAGCATCAAAAAATTAGAAAAAACGGTCATCGTTGAAGATTTAAATGACCTCAATCAATTACTAAAGAAATGCCTCACATCTGCGCCGTTAAAAACACGTTATCAATGGCAAGCAAAAATTGAAGACATATATCAAAAACTCATCACCGATGCCTCGCCTGAAGTCTTTCAATATATGACCGATACACTTGCAGACGGTCAGTCTATGACAGCTCAACAAAAACAAGAACTGTATAAAAAGTTAAAACCGCGTGAGAAATATTTAGTTGATCACGCAAAGGACTTATATTTAGCAAAATTTTATATCGGTGAAGGTGAATACACCTTTGTACAGCATCCACAATATGATCTGGATATTTTTGCACCCTATTTAGAAAAATCAGATCAGGTCTACTTTAAACAGATCCGTAAAGAGTATACAGGCGCCAACTATATTATGGACGCAGGGCTAGCAATTAGTTTTGATGAAGTGGCTAATCGATTGTTATATTGGGAAAAATTCAATAAAGACTACCCCAACAACCATTTTAAACCTCAAGTCATAGAGAACATTGAACAATACCGTAGTGCACTTTTTCAAGGCGAGGATAACACCCGCACGCTCTGGTTCGATGACGATAAAATTGCAGATGAACAAGCAATCAAAGCGATTGAAAAAATTGCAAAAAGTAAAACTGCAAGTAGCCAAACTGCGCAGAAATTTGTGAATTTAATCAACGCAAGTGAAACGCTTTGGCAACAAATGCCAAAACCATCTAGGCAGTATCCTGAAGATAACTCACCTGAACAGCAAGAGATCCGAGCACAACGTGAGGCATTTGAACAAAAAATTAGAAAATCTGTCGAGGAAATTCTGACTCAAAAAAATAATTGAAATTGATATCGGCATGCCAGCATATTTTCAATGAGAACATGCTAAGATTTAAACATCGCTTGACGGAGCGCGAGTAATTCCTCGCTGAGATTTAGTCAGTTTTGCATCTCCTTGCCAAAACTTAAACTAAAGTACCGTTGAACCTGATCAGGTTAAGACCTGCGTAGGAATCAAGCATCTAAAAACTGACAGCCCATAATTTATCTATTTTTTCGCAATAGCGCTTTATTCTGATGATGGATTTAGCAGATAAAATAGACTAAATTTGCCACCGTTTTTGGTCGTGCTTGATTCGTTGATGTCATTCATAAGGATCATTGTAATGAACCAATTAACGAATCTATCCCCTGCTGATCAATTGGCTCAACACGAGCAAGAAGCCAAAGATCTGACTCGAATTTTACCCGCATCTAAAAAAGTTTATATTCAAGGTTCACGCCCAGATATTCAAGTACCGATGCGTGAAATTGAACTCACGGATACACCGACAGGCCTTGGGGGTGAAAAAAACCCACCAATTATGGTCTACGATACTTCAGGTGTTTATACCGATCCCAACATACACATTGATTTGAATAAAGGCTTACCCAATGTCCGTGAAACTTGGATAGAAGAACGTGCCGATACTGAGCATTTAGCTAGCTTAACCTCTAAATTTGGCCAAGAACGTCTGAAAGATATTCGTACTGCTGAAATCCGTTTTGCCCATATTCAAAAACCACGTCGTGCAAAAACAGGCAACAATGTCACACAAATGCATTATGCCAAACAAGGCATCATCACGCCTGAAATGGAATACATTGCGATTCGTGAAAATCAGCGCCAGCATGAAGGTGTCGATATGCGCCAGCATGCAGGACAAAATTTTGGTGCACACAACCTCATGGAGATTACCCCTGAATTTGTGCGTAAAGAAGTCGCTGAAGGCCGTGCCATTATTCCAGCCAATATTAACCATCCTGAATGCGAACCCATGATCATTGGGCGTAATTTCTTGGTAAAAATCAATGCCAATATTGGCAACTCAGCTTTGGGTTCATCGATTGATGAAGAAGTGTCGAAAATGACTTGGGCAACCCGTTGGGGTGCTGACACCATCATGGACTTATCGACGGGTAAAAACATCCATGAAACCCGTGAATGGATTATCCGCAACTCACCAGTTCCAATTGGTACAGTACCAATTTATCAAGCACTTGAAAAAGTCGATGGTGTTGCTGAAGACCTGACATGGGAAATCTTTAAAGACACCCTGATTGAACAAGCTGAACAAGGTGTCGATTATTTCACCATTCACGCTGGGGTCTTATTACGTTATGTGCCGATGACAGCCAATCGTTTAACGGGGATCGTATCACGCGGTGGTTCGATCATGGCGCAATGGTGTTTGGCGCATCATGAAGAAAACTTCCTCTATACGCATTTTGATGAAATCTGCGAAATCATGAAAGCCTATGATGTGTCTTTCAGCTTAGGCGATGGTTTACGTCCGGGCTGTATTCAGGATGCCAATGATGAAGCGCAATTTTCCGAATTACGCACTTTAGGTGAACTGACTCATCGGGCATGGAAACATGATGTTCAGGTCATGATCGAAGGACCAGGCCATGTTCCAATGCATATGGTCAAGGAAAATATGGACTTGCAACTTGAAGTTTGTCAGGAAGCACCTTTCTATACCCTTGGTCCGCTCACCACCGATATTGCTCCGGGCTATGACCATATTACCTCAGCAATTGGTGCAGCGATGATTGGTTGGTACGGCACTGCAATGTTATGTTATGTGACCCCTAAAGAACATTTGGGTCTGCCCAATAAGAAAGATGTTAAAGACGGGATTATCACCTATAAAATCGCAGCCCATGCAGCGGATTTAGCCAAAGGTCATCCGGGCGCACAAGTTCGTGACAATGCTTTATCTAAGGCACGCTTTGAGTTCCGTTGGGAAGATCAATTCAATCTCAGCTTAGATCCAGATACTGCTAGATCGATGCATGATGAGACTATGCCTAAAGAAGCACATAAGTCTGCACACTTCTGTTCAATGTGCGGACCTAAGTTCTGCTCGATGAAAATCACCCAAAACGTGCGAGATTATGCACAAAATCAACAAAATGCAGCCCACCCTGTAAATAGCGAAACGCTTATAGAAGATGGTCTCAAAACCATGAAATCCGTTTATCAGGAACAAGGGCAAAAGTTGTACCATAAAGTGTAAAGATTAAAAAAAACTTTTGTCTTTCCCTATTTCTCAGTTAGGATGAAGTGAATATGTTTCATCCTAACTGTGCACATGAACATCATTCAGCAAGCAACCTACACCCATAATGATGTAGAAATACAATCTCGTGAATATGCTTTTAAAGGTTTTGTTCAAGTCGAAAAAGTGAGCTTGCGACACCGATTATTTAATCAAACTGAATATACCTCAGCCATTCAACGTGAATTAATTCGCCGTAAAGAAGCTGCTGGTGTACTGATTTATAATGATCAACAACAAAAATTTGCATTGATTGAACAGTTTCGTGTGGGGGCAATTGATGATGAAATTTCACCTTGGCAACTCGAAATCATTGCAGGCGTACTTGATGGAGATGAATCTCCAGAAAGTTGCATTCGACGGGAAAGCATCGAAGAATCTGGATGTGAATTAAACCAAATCAAACACCTGTTTAGCTTCTATCCATCTGCTGGTGCATGTGATGAAATCTTTCATCTCTATGTAGCGCAAGCCGCATTACCTGCTGAAGGTGGTGTGTTTGGTATGCCAGATGAAGGTGAAAATATCCAACTTCATATCATTGATTATTCAGATCTGAGTCTATTATTAAAAAGTAATCGTTTAAAAAATGCACCTGTGATTATGGCTTTGCAATGGCTACAACAGCACTTGCATGCATTTGAAGATGTCTAGGGGAAAGGCATGCAATCAGAGATATTGCCGCAAACAGATAAAGATAGAGTGATTATCCAAATCACAGATACACACCTGATGGATAAGCCTGATGCAGAGTTTGTCGGGATTAATCCTGAAGAAAGCTTTCATGCCGTCATGGATGATATTCAGCAACGTTATAAAAATATCGATCTGATTTTACATACTGGTGATTTGGCTCAAGCTGCATTTCCAGAAACTTATGCGCGCTATTTAGAATATATGCAACGTTTTGGTGTCGATTTTTACCAAATTCCGGGAAATCACGACAATCTCAACTTGTTCCCGTTCCATTCGCCAGAACCTATTCCAGCAGTGATTGAGTTAGATCAATGGCGTATCATTTTGCTGAATAGTGCTGTGGGTGGACGTACCGATGGAAATATTCAAACGGAACAATTGGCCCATCTAAAACGGCTATTGGAACAATTGCGTGATAAGTTTATCCTTATCGCCTGTCATCACAATCCTTTTGATATGCATTCCAAATGGCTCGATCAACATAAGCTCAAAAATGCCGATGAATTAAAGGCCGTACTCGAACCCTTTGATAACATCAAAGCCGTGTTACATGGTCATGTCCATCAAGAATCCTACAATGTGTGGAATGGAATACAGTTTATTTCTACTCCTGCGACGTGTGTACAATTTAAACCCCTCAGCCAAGAGTTTTCATTTGATCCGATTGCGCCTGGTTACCGTTGCTTACATTTAAAAGCCAATGGTGAATTTGAGACCTCTGTACACCGCTTGGATCACTTCAAAGTTACAATTAATGAAGAAATTTCAGGTTACTAGCTTTTCATTTTGGTTTTTTTCTATTAAGTTATTCGTCCAACGAGATATGCAGAAAGTCGAATTCAGGGTTAGGTGACTTTCATCTTGGTAAAAAAATCTATATGATGACGCCCCCGATAGATTCATTCTGTTGGTAGTGATAAAAATACTTGCATATCACCATATTTTTTGCGTATAGATAATACGTATATGATGAGGAATGCCCTTTATGGCGAATGACAACCAAAATCAAGTCTTGGAAGAACAAACAGCAATTGCAGATGATAAGTCTGTAAAGCGAGTGCGTAAAACCAAGCCGAAGACCAATGAAAACGGTACTACAGCAAGTCTATTCGGTATCGAGCCTTATCAGCCAAAGAAAAATGAAGAATACATGTCTGAGGGGCAACTCGAACATTTTCGTAAAATTTTGCTGGCATGGAAAGCAGAGTTGATGTCGGAAGTGGATCGCACCCTAAATACAATGCAAGATGAATCTTCTTCTTTACCTGATGTAAATGACCGTGCGACGCAAGAAGAAGAGTTTGCCATCGAATTACGTACCCGTGACCGTGAACGTAAACTTATTCGTAAAATAGAGCAATCTATTGAAGCGATTAAAAATGATGACTATGGTTTCTGTGAAACTTGCGGTATCGAAATTGGTTTACGCCGTTTGGAAGCACGACCAACTGCAACTTTATGTATCGACTGTAAAACCCTTGCAGAGATCAAAGAGAAGCAAAATAACGGTTAATACTGTGTCAAATTCCTCCCCAACCCTCTCTTTTCCAAAGGGAGGGAGGAAGAGTACCGTATACAAAGGTCGGTTTGCACCCTCCCCCACAGGGCCGTTACATTTTGGTTCCTTAGTGACCGCTGTCGCGAGCTATTGCGATGCGAAAGCGCATCATGGGCAATGGATCGTCCGCATCGAAGACACGGATATCCCTCGTATTTACCCAGATAGTGAACAGCATATTTTAAAGTGCTTAGATGCTTTTGGCTTCCAATCCGATGCTGAAATCATTTATCAAAGACATCGCTTAGACATTTATCAATCTGTAATCGAACAACTCAAACAAAAACATTGCGTTTATGCCTGTGAATGTACCCGTAAAATATTAGGCTCAAATCATATCTATGCTGGCACCTGCCGAGACAAACAGCTCGACTTTCAAGACCAAGCCATTCGTGTAAAAGTTTCTGATCAAAACATTTGTTTCAATGACCGCTTGCAAGGACAACATTGCACGAACTTACAACGCGATTTGGGTGACTTTGTACTAAAGCGTCGTGATGGCATTATCAATTATCAACTGGCAGTCGTTGTCGATGATTATTTACAAGAAATCAGCCATGTCGTGCGTGGTGCGGATTTATTGGATAATACTGAACGTCAAATTTGGCTAGGACAGCTTTTGGGTTATCCAGCTCTTGAATATATGCACTTACCCCTCGCCATGAATCATTTGGGGCAAAAACTCTCTAAACAAAACCTTGCACAAGCACTTGATCTCAAACATGCACCTGAATTGCTGTTACAAGCGATTATAGCACTTGGACAAGCTCCAGTAGACCTAGATCAGCCAGATCTCATGTTGGCTCAAGCTGTCGCTCAATGGGATATCTCTCGCATTCCTCAAGGGACAACGCTACAATCCATTTATCAGTAATCCCTGATTAAGCAACAATACCAACATAAGAATACCAACATCATTCAGGATTGAGATGAACCTTTTAAAAAAACTAATAACGCTGAGTTTTCTCATGCTCATGGGCCTTACACAGGTCTATGCACAAATGGCAATTTTATGTATTTCCCCGATTTCTAAAACTGCTGTTGTTGATGAAATGAGTGGCGCGCCACGTGAACAATGGGGTAAACCATTACCAACTTATTCAGTTCAAGTTGATCACTCTGCAATCATCAAGGTCGATCACAAAACCCCAATCAAACTTAAACTTGCAAATACCTCTGGAAAACATCAGATCAAGATTTATGCCAATGGTGTATTGGAAACTTCGTTTTATTATTCCCCAACAGTGATAGATGTATTACGACTGAGTGAGTCCGGTTATCAAACTTGGGATTGGGTAAAATTTAAGACCACCCGATCAGCATTAAAATATTGCAATACGCAAAATCCAAAATAAATTACCCATAAAAAAAGCCATTTGTGATCAAATGGCTTGTCTATTTAAGTTCAATAAAAAATTAAAAACTAGACTCTTCTCGCGCTGGATTGGCATCCTTGGTGGTTGCATCAATTTTGAGAATTAAACTGATCATCACCGCACACATAATTAAAGATGAACCACCATAACTAATAAATGGAAGCGTTAGCCCCTTGGTCGGTAACATGCCCATATTCATACCCGCATTCACCAAGATCTGTAATAAGAAAATAATACTGATCCCGTAAGCCAAGTAACCTGCGCGCAAATATTGATGATTGAGCGCACGCTGACCGATACGAATACAGCAAATCAACATCACAAACGAGAGCAGCAAAACGGTCGAAATACCAAAGAAACCGAATTCTTCACCTAAAATTGCCAACATAAAGTCAGTATGTGCTTCAGGCAAATAAGACATTTTTTGAATACTATGTCCTAAGCCCACCCCAAACCATTCACCACGACCAAAGGCCATCAAGGCATTCGACAATTGATAACCTGAGCCCAACGGATCAGCCCAAGGGTTTGAGAATGACATTAAGCGTTCATAACGATATGGTTCAAACACAATTAAGGATACAAATGCCACCAGAATCGCACCGAATGCAAAGCCGAACTGGATCATGGGTGCGCCAGCCAAGAAGAACACACCTAGCATCGAAACAGCAATCACCACTGTTGCCCCTAAGTCAGGCTCTGCAATAATCAGTCCGACCGTCAGCAACATCACCACACCTAGACGTACCAAGCCCTTAATATTATTACGGACTTCTTCAGCACGACGAACCACATAGTCTGCGGTAAATATGGCCATCATCACCTTGGCGACTTCAGTTGCCTGCAAGGTAAATCCACCTACACGAATCCAGCGTGTTGAACCATTGACCTCTGTACCCACCACTAAGACGGCGAGTAATAAAGCAATAGTGATCAACCACAATGGAAAGGTATTTTTAAACCAAAGGTTGAGTGAAACTCGATAGGTAATTGCCGCCGCAACAAAAGCTACCACGATCGAAATTGCATGACGAATCACATAGTGAAATTCGTTTTCATGCATTCGTTCGGCATAAGGCATTGAAGCCGAAGCCACCATCACCGTACCAATACACAACAATGAAATGACGCAAAATATCAGTACATTACGCGGTGTAATCTCTGCCGGCAATTTTGGCATCCAGCGATCATACACTTGGTGAATCTTACTTATAGTCGTCTGAGCTAACCCAGCCATACTTTATTTCCTTATGATTCTTTTTAGTTTAGAGCATTTACATATTCAACAAAGCGATGACCACGCTCAGGATAGCCTGTAAACATATCAAAGCTTGCACATGCAGGTGATAATAGCACTACATCTTGCGCATGCGTATGTTGTTGACAAAGTTCTACAGCTTGTTGCAAAGATACTGCATGTAGCAGCGTTGTTGTCCCTGCAATGGCATTTTCAATGATTGAGCGATCTTCACCCATCAGTACCGCAACTTTGGCATATCTTTGCAGAGACTCACGTAGTGCAGTAAAGTCCTGCCCTTTGCCCTGACCACCCAAAATAATTGCAACCTGACCACCTTGAGCTTCAATTGCAGCACCTAAACCGTCCAATGCTGCTAAAGTTGCACCGATATTGGTGCCTTTAGAATCATTATAATAACGAACGCCATTCACTTCTTTAACGAATTCGCAACGGTGCTCTAAACCTTTAAAGGTTTTTAAGGTTTCAAGCATTTTGTCCATTGGTAAACCAATTGCTTCACCCAAAGCTAAACATGCCAAAGCATTGGCAACATTATGCGTTCCTTGGATATACATCTCTGAACTTTTGAGCAGACGTTCACGACCTCGCGCTAACCAAATCGTACCGTTATCTTCTCTTAGAATACCGTATTGTTTTAAATCAGGTGCATTGAGCCCAAAGCTTTGCATTGGTGTGACATCTGGTACCAATGGACGCGTCAATGAATCGTCACGGTTATATACGACTTTTTTCACACCTTGGAAAATACGATGTTTTGCCGCATGGTAACCTGCCATATCCCCATGACGGTCCAAGTGATCTTCACTCATGTTCAAGACCACAGCCACTTCTGCATTTAAACTTGAGGTTGCTTCCAATTGAAAGCTGGAAAGTTCAAGGATATAAACATTTGGATCATCATGGGTTAAATCCAAAGCAGGACGCCCCAAGTTACCCCCTACCGCAACCTTAACCCCTGCGTCTTGTGCCATTAAACCAATCAAAGTGGTCACGGTACTTTTTGCATTTGAACCAGTAATCGCCACAATCGGTTTATCTGTAGCACGGCGGAGAATTTGAATTTCACTGATGACGGGAATACCTTTTGCAATCGCAGCTTGAATTGCTGGCAACTGAGGATCTAACCCCGGGCTAATGACAATTTCTTCAGCTTGTAAAAGTAAATCTTGATCGAGTTGACCAAAGCTGGTTTGAACTGCTGCTGGAATTTGCTCATGTCCTGGTGGAACTTCACGAGAATCTGTGACTGCAACACGGTAGCCATTTTCATGAAGAAAATTTACGGCTGAAACGCCTGAAATTCCAAGCCCAGCCACAACTTTTAACCCACCACGTTGTATTAACATTTTTGCTCACCAGCATTAAGATTTTAAAACTTGCAAAATGTTAGCACTTTGGCGATTTGAAAGCTTTTTCTGTTTGCACTTTCTGGATATTTTTTTGTGTCAGTGCGTAAAAATAGCAGCAGATTATTTTGAGCAATACCGCTGATTTTTTAAATGAAACCACTCGTGGTTTTATTCTACTCTCAATATAAATAAGCCGAATGTTGAGGATCAGCATTCGGCTTATTCATCGGGGCAGTTTACGACGGTTTGAATCTGATTAAAATGAATCGAGCAGCAAAGATAATAAATTGCCCGCGCCATAACCCGCACCAAGCAACAGCGCAATCCAAATCCATCCGCCTAAAATGTTATACAACATGAATACTGGCATTTTCATATGCCCTGCACCCGCTGCAAAAGGAGCAAAAGAACGAACAAAAGGCACAAAACGGGCAACCAGAATAGTTTTCCCACCATGCTTTTCAAAATAATGGTTGGTCTTTTTAATATATTCTGGCTTAAACCAACGTGAATGCGCGTGGAAAAACTTAAAACCTAGCGCACGCCCAGTATAATAGTTCACCATATACCCCAAAATTGAAGCAATAATCAGCAACACACCCATATAGTGCAAATGCACAGATTCAGCGGTAGAACATAAAGCACCAACAGCGATCAATAAACTATCGCCTGGGAGAAAAAACATAAAGACTGAGCCAGTTTCTGCAAAAATGATTAGAAACAAAATGGCATAAATCCACAGCCCGTAATTTTCTAAAAAAGTGGGCAATAATTGTTCTAAATGCAATAAAAATTCAAGCAATACTCAACTCTCTTACAGAAGAATTCACGATATATTAGCCTAATTTAATCATGTATATATTAAAAGGCCTAAATAAATTAGGCTTTTTTTAATCGGGTTTGGTTTTTATTTACTTTAAAAAACCATTGGCTGCGAGAAATTCCATACTGAGTTTAGATTCTGCTTTTGGCTCAGCAGCTTTATCACCAAGCAACAATCTTTCAATATACCGTGCCAATACATCGACTTCTAAATTGACTTGAGAGCCCACTTTCCACGTTGCAATATTGGTCCGTTCAGCAGTATGTGGTATTAAATTTAAACTTAAGATATTTCCACGTAAATGATTGATGGTGAGGCTAATTCCATCTACAGTCACAGACCCTTTTTCAGCCAAATATTTAGCAATTTCAACAGGTGCAGTGACTTCAAAATATAGCGAACGCGCATCTGAGCGCACTACAGTGATTTCACCCACAGCATCGACATGTCCACTGACGATATGTCCACCGAAGCGTGTTGTCGGCAACATTGCTTTTTCCACATTGACCGCTTGCCCCGCTTTCCAACTTGCTAAAGTCGAACGATTTAAGCTTTCACGGGATACATCCGCAGCGTACCAGTTTTCACCCCAGTCAATTACAGTTAAACAGATGCCATTGGTTGCAATAGAGTCGCCCAAATGTACATCAGACATATCCAAGTCTGTCTGAATACGCAAGCGCACATCACCGCCTACATTTTGTAAACTCTCAACTTTACCCAAACTTTCAATGATACCTGTAAACATAATTCTACCTACTGCTGCAGTGAGAGGAACTGATGAAGTTCAATCGTGTTTATTTTGCACTCGCCCCATATTTTAAAGACAAAGGCGTATTCTTACCATAAGGCCAGTTGTGTACTTACCCCCGAAGTATCCACACCACCCAATTCCGCAAAATGATAAAGTTGTCCCAACAGCTGACGCAATGGTGGTCCAGACTTGGCATGGGTATCAGTGATCACAATAAACTCAAGCACACGTGCGCGTTCAGACTGACGCTGCTTACTGACACGATAACGAGGCACATCCTGAGTCAATAAGGTGACTTTGCCACGCTTCAGATTGGCTGCCAATAAGTCTTTGGCCTCAATATTTCCATCAGTTGAGTAACTGGTGAGAATATAGCGCGCATTGATGGTTTCCAACAAATTCTCATAAGCTTCTTGTGCATGCTTAGAAGAATTATAAGGACTTGGGCGTTCTTTACGCCATGCACGGTCAATCCCGCTTTTAAAACCCTTGGTATCTGGTGTCGGTAAATCAACTTGATCCCACAGTGTTAGCGAGTTAAGTACATGATAATTACTACTATAAGCATGTTGGTTATACGGTGGATCTAAATAGGCCACATCGACTTCAAAACCACTCATTTGATTTGCCAAATGCTGTGCATCTACACACCACACTTCTGCCATCGGGGTTTTCTGTTTATTCTGCCCAACTTCACTAAAGCGGCTGGGGGTAAGCCACAATAACGACTCAATCCGTTCCAGAGCAGTTTGGGTCTTACCGCCCCAACCATGATGGAAGCTTTTAAATACACCACTGGTATTACTGACAAAACTTGCTGAATAGAGCAAAGGTGCCAATAAGGCACTCATTTCTACATCGTCAATTGCACCCTGTGCTTGCCAAGTGGCAATTTGCTGGCGAATTGCATCTATACGCATCCCATTACGGCGTTTAAAAAACAAACGGTCTCGTGCAGGGTCATAAATTTCATCATTCCGCGGACAAAGGTTATGCGTAACCCATCCTTTCACTTCAGGCAAGCGGTTTAAATAATCGATGGCTTTTTGATACCCACCCAATTCTTTAAATGCAGGTGCATCTGTGCATGCCAAAATGGCATGATTTAATGCATGACTATACGGTTCCCAGTCATTGGCAATCACCCGATAGCCATTTTGACGTGCTAAACGTGAAACCACCCCACTGCCTGCAAAAAAATCGGCAAAAATCGGGGCGCGTTTACCCTTAGGATTCAAAGTACCTGTGATTTCAAGCGCTTCAAGAATCAGATGCAACAAACGACGTTTGTTTCCCAGATAGGGAACCAACTGATGAAAAAGATATTCATCTGTTGTACGCGCAGCATGACGACGTTTATGGTAAACCGATGATGTTGACTCTGGATTCATACTGACTCTTGTGAAGGGATAAGTCTTAAGCGAATGTCATCACCAAACTGATGAACATCTTGTAACTTAAAACGTAATTGTTGTGCCATCGTTTCAAATTCGGCATTGAACATGGCACGTGCTGATTGTCCTAAAAAGGTTGGCGCAACATAACTGATTAATTCATCCACCAGTTTTTCCTGCAAAAATGCAGTGGATAATGTCGCACCTGCTTCAACCAACACATCGTAAATTTGGAAATCTTTTAAAGTTGCAAGCAAATCTTTTAAAGATTGCACTTCTAATTGTACCACGCCCAGCTTGGCAAGTTCTTGACGAAATGGTCCCATGACCATCACTGTTTCAGGCGTGCTAAGAATTTGAGCATTGAGTGGCAAACGCCCTTGTCGGTCTAAAATCACCCGCTTAGGCTGGACAATCGTTGCAATATCAATATCGTCCAATAAACGCACATTTAATTGAGGGTCATCTGCCAAAATGGTATCGATACCGGTAATCACTGCACCTGAAATAGCCCGCCAATGCTGAACATCTTGACGTGATTCAGCCCCAGTGATCCATTTAGACTCACCAGACGCCATTGCCGTACGGCCATCTAAACTTGACGCAACCTTTAAACGCACATAAGGCACACCCGTTGCCATTGCTTTTAAAAAGCCTTGATTGAGTTGAGCCGCTTGTTGCTCACAAACCCCTGTTTCAACCTCAATCCCTGCCTGACGTAAGATATCCACGCCTTTTCCCGCCACCAAAGGATTTGGATCAGCGCATGCAACGACAACTTTGCTGACACCCGCTTCAACCAAGCCTTTGGCACAAGGCGGTGTACGGCCATAATGCGCACAAGGTTCCAAAGTGACATAAGCGGTTGCACCTTTCGCAGACTCGCCAGCTTGACGCATGGCAAAAACTTCGGCGTGTGGCTGACCGGCTCTAGGATGAAAACCCTCTCCCACCCATTGCCCATCTTTTACAATGACACAACCGACGTTCGGGTTTGGTCGTGTGGAATATTGTCCAAGCTTCGCGAGCTCAATTGCTTTCTGCATCCAAACCTGATCTATGTTGACATAATCTTCGGGTTTAGAATTTGAATCAAACTCAGACATAAAATTCCTAATCAATAACGTTCAAAAATAAAATTAGTGGTCTTGCCCACGATCTTGCATTTGTTCAATTTGATGACGAAACGCATCAATATCTTGGAAATCCTGATACACCGATGCAAAACGTACATAAGCCACATGATCCAATGCAAACAACGATTTCATGACAATTTCACCAATGGTGCGTGAACGTACATCACGTTCACCGAGGCGGCGAATTTGCAATTGAATATCACTAATGACGGTTTCAATCTGTTCTTGAGTCACGGGTCTTTTTTGTAAGGCGTGCATTAAAGAGCGTCGTAATTTTGCTTCGTCAAACGGTTCATTTTTACCATCTGACTTGGTCACGCGTGGCATCACCACTTCATAACTCTCAAATGTCGTAAAACGTTCGCCACAACTGATACATTCACGACGTCGACGAATCTGGCTACCTTCAGCGGCCAAACGAGAGTCGATTACTTTACTATCTGCAGCGTTGCAAAATGGACAATGCATAGTGGTTTTATTGAACAAAATTCATGATTTCAGCTAGTGTAGCAAAAAAACCTGATTTTGTTGAGCCTTTCGCAAGATATGGAAAAAAAACAGCCCTTACGGACTGTTTTATACTATATATAGTTATTATTCTAATTAGATTGATTATTCGATACGTTCGCCATGTTGGCTTAAATCAAGACCCATACGCTCATCATCAGATTCAACACGGATCCCAATCACCACATCGATAATTTTAAGTAGGATAAAGGTCACAACTGCTGAGTATGCGATTGTTGCTAACACACCTTCAACTTGTACCCATAATTGATGCATAACATCTGTCGGTGCTTTGTCGCCCATAATGAATGAGCTGGCAAATACTGCTGTTAAAATCGCACCAACAATACCACCTACACCATGTAAACCAAATGCATCCAATGAATCATCTGCTTTAAGGATACGTTTAAGACCAGAGATCCCCCAGAAGCACACTACACCACCGATTAAGCCCATGATCAACGCACCGCTTACTGTCACAAAACCTGCCGCTGGCGTAATCACAACCAGACCAGCAACTGCACCCGATGCTGCACCCAATACTGAACCTTTACCACGAACAATTTTTTCAACCACTAACCAAGCAATTGCTGCCGCTGCGGCTGCGATTTGAGTTGTGACCAAAGCATACGCTGCTGAACCATTGGCACCTAAAGCAGAACCACCATTGAAACCAAACCAACCGACCCATACCAAGCTTGCACCCAATACAGTTAAAGTTAAGTTATGTGGTGCCATAGATTCTTTGCCTAAGCCCATACGTTTACCCAGTAAATACGCAGCAACTAGACCAGCAACACCCGAGTTAATATGAACAACCGTACCACCAGCAAAATCAAGTGCGCCATCATTCATTAACCAGCCACCACCCCATACCCAGTGTGCAATCGGTGCATAAACAATAATGACCCAAATCGTAATGAATGTGATCCAAGCACTAAATTTCATACGATCAGCCACAGAACCACTGATGATGGCAACGGTAATGATCGCAAAAGTCATTTGGAAAATAACGAAAAGAATTTCTGGAATTGTGCCACTCAGCGCATCTGTTGTAATTCCAGATAACATGATTTTATCGAAACCACCAATAAAAGCATTACCAGAACCAAATGCAAGTGAATAACCAATGACCACCCATACGATGCTGACCACTGCTGCGGCAGTAAAGCTTTGCGCCATGGTGGCAAGCACATTTTTCTTACGAACCATACCGCCGTAGAACAATGCTAAACCGGGAATTGTCATTAGCAATACAAGTGCTGTAGATACAAGAATCCACGCTGTATCACCTGTATTTAAAGTTGGTTTTTCTGCCTCTGCTGGAGCAGCTGCGGCAGTCACCGTTTCAGGCGCAACGGTTGCCGATGTATCGGCGACTGTTGCAGTCACATCACTTGCCGTTGCAACAGCTGTAGATGCAGGCTCAGCTACGTTTTCTTCTGCCCACGCAACTGATCCGCCAAGAAGTGCGCCAGACAGGCTGAGCGCTAATAGCATTTTTTTCATTCGTATCCCCCAACCTAATTTTGTGAGTTATGTATTGATATACATAACCAGCAATCTTCGTGCCAAATTAAACAGCGTCTGGACCTGTTTCGCCTGTACGAATACGAATTACTTGCTCTAAATTAGTCACGAAAATTTTTCCATCACCAATTTTGCCAGTGCTAGCAACGCGTGTAATAGATTCAATCACTGAATCTACCATGTCATCACTGATTGCGATTTCGATTTTCACTTTAGGCAGAAAATCAACAACATACTCAGCGCCACGATAAAGTTCAGTATGCCCCTTTTGACGACCAAAACCTTTAACTTCAGTTACGGTAATCCCTTGAACGCCTATATCAGACAGTGCTTCACGCACGTCATCTAATTTAAACGGTTTTACAATTGCAGTTACGAGCTTCATATTGTTTTCCTTCGGCTTATTTCACCAGTAAGGTTTTATGTTCAATTTTCATGCCAATCTTATTAATGGTTGGGGTGATTAATTCAATCAACATGCATTGCCTTTATAACCTATTGTATATACTTAGGTGAAGTTGCAACTTTAAAAAACACATAATATTGCGTGTTTTTTTAGATTTCATTGCTAAATTATAGGAGACATCATGCTTTACGCATCGGATAAAAAATTACTTAAATAAAATCAATACGCGATGTTACACTAGGCAAAGAACATTACTCATTTGGATTCCTCATGATTGAAACATTATTACAAGCAATTTTGGAACAGGTTGATCAGCCTAAAAAAGACATAGAACATAATTTACGCGCCTTGCTGAATGAAGCCATTTCTAAAATGGATATCGTTTCAAAAGACGAAATTGAACGTCAAAAGACTGCACTAAATAATGCCAATTTACGTTTGACCGATTTACAAGAACAGGTCAAAGCACTTGAGGTGCTGATTCAGGATAAAAAATAAACTAAATTTGCACATTATTGGTGCAAAAAATATAATAATGATTAAAAATAAAGCAAAAGTGGAAAACAACAATGTCTTTAGCCAAAATTTATACCCGAGGTTTGCTCGGGCTACATGCACCTTTAATTGAAGTTGAGGTCCATGTTAGTGCAGGGCTGCCTTCTTTAACAATTGTTGGCTTAGCTGAAGCAGCAGTTCGTGAAAGTAAGGATCGAGTTCGATCTGCCATTATCAATAGTGGTTATCAATTCCCTACCAAGCGCTTAACCATCAATCTCGCACCTGCGGATCTTCCCAAAGATGGCTCTCGTTTAGATCTGCCCATTGCACTCGGTATCTTGATTGCCACAGGGCAACTTCCTGAAAATGTCACAGATCATTTTGAGTTTATTGGTGAATTAGCACTGGATGGACACTTAAGACCAATTACAGGGACCTTAACCATTGCAATGGCATGTCAAATGGCCAAGCATCAATTGATGTTGCCGCAGGAAAATGCTGCTGAAGCAGCGCAATTGCCTGAATTTCAGGTATTTGCTGCACAGCACTTAAAACAAGTCTGTGAGCATTTCTTAAATCTACAAAAAATTGATGCAACTGCTCGGCAAAAAATACCGCAAGACAATACCTACAAATTTGATTTGGCAGATGTCAAAGGGCAATTACGCCCACGACGCGCTTTAGAAATTTCAGCAGCAGGTGGACATTCCCTTTTATTTAAAGGCCCACCGGGTACAGGTAAAACCCTGTTAGCGTCACGCTTACCGAGTATTTTGCCAGCTTTAAATCCACAAGAAAATCTTGAAGTTGCCAGTATTTATTCAATTGCCAAGACCAAACACCATTTTGGACAGCGCCCATTTCGCGCCCCACACCATACCGCGTCTGCAATCGCTCTCGTCGGTGGCGGTTCAAATCCAAAACCCGGAGAAATTACGCTGGCGCACTTAGGTGTACTATTTTTAGACGAGCTGCCTGAGTTTGACAAAAAAGTGCTCGAAGTTTTAAGGCAACCTCTCGAATCTAAAGAAATCGTTATCTCTAGAGCATCACGCCAAATTACATTTCCCGCCAACTTTCAATTGATTGCAGCAATGAACCCCTGCCCTTGTGGTTATGCATTTAACCAAGACAGTCGCTGCCAATGTTCTGCTGAAGCAATTAAGCGCTATCAAAATCGAATTTCAGGTCCATTATTGGATCGTATTGATTTACATATCGATGTGCCACCATTAAAAGCCCAAGAATTACAGGATCAAACGCCTGTCGAAGATTCAGCAACTGTACGGGAACGGGTAATTGATGCGTGCGATTTTCAAATCCAAAGACAAGGCTATTTAAATCACAACTTATCGCCAAAAGACTTAGAAAAATATGTGATTTTAGATGAAACATCCAAGCAAATATTGGAAATGGCACAACAACGTTTGAATTTATCCGCGCGGGCATATCATCGAATTTTACGTGTTTCAAGGACCATTGCAGATTTGGCTCAAAGTGAGCAAATCCAAAGTGCCCATTTAACCGAAGCCTTGTCATATCGTGGAACTCAATCTTAGAATCCAAACTATGACGTATAGAAGATAAATGACATGCTAAATCTAACCCTACGCAACGAACAAGCAGATGACATTGAAAATATTTTCAATCTCACTCAATTGGCTTTTTTAAATGCAGCGCATACTGACCACACAGAACACTTAATCGTCAATGCACTCAGAGAGGCAAATCAATTAACCATTTCAGTTGTTGCTGAATTGGATCAACAGATTATTGGGCATGTGGCAATTTCACCTGTGGAGATTTCTTCTGGCGCACAACATTGGTATGGTTTAGGTCCAATTTCAGTTGCACCAGAATACCAACACCAAGGTGTGGGTAAGGCGTTAATACAACAGTCCTTACAGCAACTAAAACAACTTGGCGCTGCTGGGTGTGTGGTCCTTGGCGATCCTGCCTATTATTCCAAATTTGGCTTTCAACCGCATGACAGTTTGATCCTTGAAGGTGTGCCTGCTGAATATTTTCAAGCCCTTAGCTTTGACCAAAGCATTCCACAAGGAACGGTAAAATATCATCCAGCATTTGAAGTGAAAGCCTAATTTATTTCAAAATCGCAAAAAATAAAGGTGACTCAAGGTCACCTTTATAGATTTTAATTTGCGCTTAGAACGCTTTAGTTAAAGTAAACACGGCACCTGTTTCAACACCACGTTTCCCAGAATTAGTGAATCCATCAGTATCAATATTGGTTCCGACTGCTGCAAGTTCCGCTGTTACTCCTGGAATAGATTTAACTGCATAGTTCACCCCGACTTTCCAGTCGACATAATTGTCGTTGCCATCAGGTAATGCTTTTTTATCCATTGTGGTATAGCCCACATTGGCAAGCCCACCAAACCCTGTATCACCAAATGGCGCTGAATAGCCAACGTTAAAATTCCAACTGTTCCCACCAACTGCTGCCCAGTCATTGGTATAGTTCACATTGGTCAATAAACTACTGCCTTTAACCAAGACATCGGCAAATATTAATTTTGCATAAAACTCAGTCCAGTTAAAATCACTGCTTGCACTTGGATAATTATATTCAACAACACCAACATCCAAAGTCGGTTTAAAGGTTGGAGATAATGCCAATGCTGTTGTATAACCAATAGATGGATCTAATTCTAAATGTGGATCTGCCTCACCAAAATTTACATTTGAACCCCAAAGAGCCGCATATAAACCTGAACTATGCGATAAGGTAAAACCCGCTTGTACTGCTGGATCGTTATAATTTTGAGTCATACCGCGGAAACGATAGTCACTCGTTACGGCAGCACTACCTGAAAAGCTTAAACCTAATTTTGACAGTGCGTTGTCTTCCGCCATTGCCATTGTTGCTGTAGACGATAGAACTGCCAATGTTAGTGCTTTAGTTGAGAATTTCATCTTAAGTGCTCCCCCATCATACGATGTTTATTTGTTATGCTAAAATTTGATGAACTCCCTAAGCAATTAGCAATTGCCATGCCAAGATGAAATTAAGCCGTTTATAAAATTCAGAAATACGCAGCAATCTATTGATAATCAATATTTTAAAATTAAAAGATTGTGGATAATTTTTTTTATTCTTCAACTGTTGAATATATGCTATTTCAAGCATCACTTGATGAAACTGATTCATACCGACCTACTTTAAACATGGTTTTAATGCAAAGTAGTATGAAAAATCTAAGCGTAAATTTTCTATAATGTGCTTTATTGTTGTCATAAAAAGCGTATAAATATTGCTTTAGGCTTTTTATATAAGATTATTTTAGGGGTGGATATTGTTTTTGCTCAGAAAAAGCACACAGTTTAAAAAATGCCTAAAAAAAGTGCATGCCCAATGTTCAGTCATACACTTAAATAAAATGAGTCAGGCTGAATGACTCACGCATGTTCATGTTAAAAACTATAAGCTAAACCAAAGACCAGATTGTCCTTATACGCTTCACCTAAACGATCTTTACCGCCGATCACATAGTCTAATGAAGCAGCAACACCTGTATTGGCAATGGTTTTACTGACTCCCAAGCGTATTTCGCTCAATGCAAAATTCTGTTCGGTTTGCACAATACTGTCATCATGATGACTGTTATATAGAGATGCGCCAATAGAACTGTTAAAAATAAAATCTTGAACCAAAGCATGACGGTAAGCAATGCTGAGATAAACATCACCAGCATTGGCAGCGGATGCATCAGCTAACATCACTGAAGCACCCGCAGTTAGATTCTTATAACTTAGCTCAGCAGATAAATCGGTATAGGTGGTTTTACGATGATCAGCTTGATCGGCATAAACAGTACCGCCTTTATGATAAACATATGCAGTGGTTTTTAAGTTATAGCTCCAATTTTGCGCAATTTCCTGAGCATAAGCTAAATAAAAATTATTTTCAAAACCATGATTTTGTCTATCATCTGCGGGGTTATAGCTCAGTGTAGAACCCCAATACCCCACCGTGATGCCACTTTTATGTGCATAACTTAAACCGCCTTGCGCAGCAATATCATCATTTTCAACTCCACCTCGATAGATATACTTGGATACCAGTCCCACATTTCCAGAGATCGTGCCATTTTTAACCAAGACATTTGATTCGTCAGCAAATGTAGGGCACGACGCGATACATATAGGCATTGCCCATAACAGTTTAGAAATAAGTGAGTTCATGATGGCAAACAGGTGGGCGTATAAATAAAGGCGAATTTTACTGTGTTTTTAAATTTTTGGTAAAAAACATGGAGATAAATTCAGCATATTTTCTAATTTATTTTACATTTCACATAAAATCATCATTTTAATAAATCTTTAGAACTTTTTCTCATAAGTAAAGAAATTAATATTGCGTAAAAGATTACAGAAATGTAATATTTTTAAGCAAAAGAGATTCCCTTTTTATAGATTAAATATACAATTCATCCACAATCTGTTCTGAATTCGATCAGTCAGTGCAATCTATTCTCGTTCACGAGGCAATTCATGTTGAATGCTCCAAAACTTACTTTAGCTGTATTAATTAACGCGGTTCTAATATCCCCTACATTTGCTAGCGAACAAAGTGAAGCAAAAGGGTTCGTTGAAGATGCCAAAGGTTCTGTATTGTTTCGTACAGGTTATATCCTTCGTGATAAAAAACACGGTATTGACGATCAAAGCTCATTTGCACAAACTGCAATTGTTGACTTAGATTCAGGCTTCACTCAAGGTATCGTCGGTTTCGGTGTTGGTGTGGTTGGTGATGGTTCTTTTAAAATCGGTCCAAACAACCATGCTGGCAATAATATGATTGCACTCAAAAATAATGGTGCAAGAGACGCAAATGGACGAGTTGATCCATATGATCATTGGGCACGTGGTGGCGCAAACGTAAAAGCTCGTTTCTCAAATACGACTGTACGTTATGGTACACAAGTTTTAGATTTACCTGTACTGGCAAGTAATACAACACGTCTTGTTCCTGAATATTTTACAGGTACGTTATTAACCAGCCATGAAATTAAAAATTTAGAACTTGTTGCTGGTAAATTCACTAAAGACCAAATGTCTGATCAGATCAGTACTGATGGTAATAAATTAGATGATGCAATTGTTTGGGGTGCTAAATACAAATTTGATGACCAACTGAGTGCATCTTATTATGGTTTAGATTCTAAAAATGCGTTAGAACGTCATTATATCAATGCAAATTATAAATACCCATTGGCAAATCAAAGTTCTTTAACTTTTGATTTCAGTGGTTATCACACCAAGTTTGATAAAAATGCCAATACCTATTCTGCAACTGGTCCTGTCGATGTGGATTATGCAAGCACAGGTAAAGCAGGCGTAGAAAAAACCAATAATATCTGGGCATTGTCTTCTACTTATAATCAAGGTCCGCACACTGTGATGTTGGCTTACCAACAAAATACGGGTGATGTGGGTTATGACTATGGTCAAAATGCTGATGGTTTCCAAAGTATTTATTTACCAAACTCTTATATGTCTGATTTTATTGGTAACCATGAAAAATCAGCACAAGTTCAATACAACCTAGACTTTAGCAATTATGGTGTTGCTGGCTTAAATTGGACCACAGCATTTGTTTATGGTTGGGATATTAAAGTCCGCAACGTGACTGATGATGCACAAGAACGTGAATTCTTTAATCAGGTGAAATACACCATGCAAAGCGGTTTTGCAAAAGATGCGAGCTTACGTCTACGTCACTCTTACTACCGTGCAAGTGAAGCGTATAATCCTGTCTATATTGGTGATACCAATGAATGGCGTATTTTCTTAGACATTCCTGTGAAATTTTTCTAATTTAGAATAAGTCTACAGAAACAAAAAAACCTGCATTGAATCATGCAGGTTTTTTTATGGGTTTGAACATTCTTTAATCTTCAAACCACGTTTAAATCAGGCTTATTTTGCAGCTTCGATTGCTTTTAAGACTTCAGCTTTGGCAACTTCTGAACTTTCCCAACCTGTCAATTTAACCCATTTGCCAGGCTCTAAATCTTTGTAATGTGCAAAGAAATGTTCAATTTGATTCAATAACAAAGCAGGAAGATCTGAATATTCTTTCACATCTTTATAAAGTGGAGTCAATTTGTCATGTGGAACTGCGATTAGTTTCGCATCAATACCACCATCATCTTCCATGTTTAATTTACCAACAGGACGACAACGAATCACTGAACCATGTACCAATGGGTGTGGAGTTACAACCAATACGTCTAATGGGTCACCATCTTCAGACAATGTATTTGGTACATAACCATAGTTCGCTGGGTAGAACATTGCTGTACCCATGAAACGATCTACAAATAAAGCATCTGAATCTTTATCTACTTCATATTTAATCGGTGCAGCATTTGCTGGGATTTCGATAATTACGTAGATGTCATTTGGTGCATCTTTACCAGCAGGAATATTGCTATAGCTCATAGGATACTCTTTCAAGTGAGGTCTTATTTAAAATCTTGTCGATTATAACGCTAAATTGCGCAAACAGATGCGGATTATACATTTTGCATCATCAAAATGAATGAATTTCATCGAAAACTGTTTAGACGATGCGAATAACCAATAACAATAAAATAATTGGGCAAGCTAAAGACAAAGCCCAAATAATGGTACGTAGCGCTGAAATATTCGCCAGATAGCAAATTCCATAAATAATGCGTAACACGATATAGGCAATCCCTAACATCATAATCAGATGTTGTGATACCACCATATACTCTGCCATTAAAATTGCAGCAATAAATAAAGGTAAGCTCTCAAAACTATTCTGTTGTACTGCATTGGCACGTGCCGCCAAACCTGTGGTTTTGGCTAAAAATTCACGTGGATTCTGATTATCAGCAGCTTTAAAACCACCAGACGCTTTCGCAATAATGGTAAAAACATAAGGAAGTAAACAGGCAATTAGAATTAAATATATGATGCCATCTATCCCAGACATGATTTTTTCTCATGAAGTGTTAATGCGAGTTATCATAGCATGGCATGAACAGAATATTTTTTGTTAAATGCAGAGTTTTGCAAAATTGTGTAGTGAGGACAATAACGTGCAACCAGATCAAAATGAATTGTTTGAGGTTTTAGAAAAGCAGCGCCATCAACAAGCGGAGATTGATCGTATTCTTAAAATTGTATTGCCAATTTTGGCTTTTCTCTTGTGCGTGATTTGTGCAAATTACAATTGGCAATCCACTTTGGGGACACTTATTGTTTTGGTGGTGGCCTTTTTTGCGGTCGGCATAAAGCGTATGAATCTATACTTTTGGTTAGCCATTATTGTCGTATACTGTTTAATCGATATTTATTTTAGCTATGGCAGTATTCATCCTTCTGCACTGGGTCGTCAAATGGGCACCATGCTAACCTTTACAGCAATTGTAGGCTTAAGCCGCCCCTATATTGACGGTTGGTATATTCGTTCGCATAAAAAATAAAAGCACCACATAAAGCGATCGATTGTTTTACCTCAAGCATAAAAAAGCGCCATTATTGGCGCTTTTTTATTTTTAACTTTTCAATTATTTACGTAAATCTTTACGAAGGATTTTACCTACATTCGATTTTGGTAAATCATCCATAAATTCAACATAACGCGGACGTTTATAACCAGTTAAGTTTTCTTTTGCATATTCAAGAACTTCTTCAGTGGTTAAAGACGGATCTTTTTTCACCACAAATAGTTTTGGCACTTCACCAGATTTTTCATCAGGTACACCAATTGCAGCCACTTCAAGCACTTTTGGATGCTGCGCAATCACTTCTTCAATTTCAGAAGGATAGACGTTAAAGCCTGATACTAAAATCATGTCTTTCTTACGATCGACAATTTTGAAATAACCGCGGGTATCCATGATCCCAATATCACCAGTACGGAAATAACCGTCAGCTGTCATGACTTTTGCAGTTTCATCTGGGCGATTCCAATAGCCTTTCATCACTTGAGGACCACGAATCGAGATTTCACCCTGCTCACCTTGTGACAAATGATTGCCATCATCATCTAAGATCGCAACATCAGTCAGTGGTAAAGGAATACCAATTGTGCCGCTAAACTCAGTCGTTGCAGGTGGGTTTGCAGTTGCAACTGGAGAAGTTTCAGATAAACCATAACCTTCAATAATGATGGTTCCAGTAACTTTTTTCCATTCTTCAGCGGTTGACGGCAACACGGCCATACCACCACCCATCGCCATTTTTAACTTACTGAAGTCGAGCTGTCTAAATTCTTCATTATGTACCAACGCATTGAACAAAGTATTTACCGCAGGGAAGAAACCTGGTTGGTATTTACGTAATTCTTTAATCACCGCAGGTAAATCACGTGGATTTGGAATCAGAATATTTGCCTGACCTTTATACATACCATACATCGCACACACCATGAATGCGAAGATGTGATAAAGCGGTAAAGCACAGAAGATACGATCGTCTTTCGCGCCATCACCTTGACCAAATTTACTTTGGAAAATGCCATCACATTGTAGCAAGTTTGCTACTAAGTTGCGGTGCGTCAGTTCCGCCCCTTTGGAAACACCCGTAGTACCGCCTGTGTACTGAAGTACAGCAGTATCACTGAGGGTCATGGTTGGACGTTTATAATTGCTTGGGCTTACTTTTGCCAATGCTGCATTAAACTTAATATGTCCTGGAATATTCCAGTCTGGAATTTGTTTACGCACTTTACGTAGAACAAAATTCACCAAAGTACCTTTTAAAGTACCCAACATATCGCCAACGGATGCAACAACAACATGTTTTACAGGTGTTTTGCCAATAATCGCTTGATAAACAGTCGCAAAGTTTTCAACAATGACTAAAGCTTCAGCGCCTGAGTCATTAAGTTGGTGTTCTAATTCACGTGCTGTATAAAGTGGATTCACATTCACAAGTACCAAACCTGCACGGAATACACCTAAAGCAACAACGGGATACTGAAGGACGTTAGGCATCATCACTGCGACACGTGAACCTTTTGCCAAACCTAAACTTTGCAAATAAGTCGCAAATTTACGGCTTGCCAATTCAAGGTCACTGAATGACATCACTTTATCCATGAAGATAAAGGCATCACGTGAACCAAATTTTTGGAAATTACGCTCAAAAATATCAATAAGAGAGCTATTTTCCTGTGGCAATTCTACTGTTTCTGGAATTCCAGTTTTTTGATATTCAGCGAACCAAACTTTTTCCATAATGCCATAATCTCCAATCAGTAATCCTTAGTTTTAAACTGTTTTTCTCAATATTGAACATAATTTTTTGGCTTCTTTGTGCTCAATATTGCATCCATTTTCACGAACACTTTGCATATATAACGTATTTCAATCCAAGGATGCTAGTTTTATCTTTGAATCAACAGTTTATTTGCTTTTTGATATCCGCGCGGCAACAACTGACCTTTTGATGCGCGTTTACCGATATATTTCTGTAAATCTTCCCCTTTTAATTTTAATTGTTGCTGCCCTGCAAGCACTTGTATTACTTCATCTAAATTCAAAGTTAACATAAACTGAACAGACTCATTAGTTTCAAGTTGTATCAACTTATTTCCTTTACCTTTATTCAGCGTTGGCAAGTCAGATAATTCAATTAAAAGTAGACGTCCTGCTGAGCTGAGTATAGCCAAATGAGTATGGTTTTCAACGACTTCAATTGGCATTGCTGTCGCATTTTCAGCAACAGTCAGGAATGTTTTACCTGCTTTGGCATTGGTATCCAATTGTTTAGCTTGCGATTTAAAGCCATAACCTTTTGAACTTACAGCAACTATTTCTTTTTCTTCATCTTCAATCAGGACTTGCATAAAGCCCACACCATTGGCTGGAGAAAGTTTTGAACTCAACGGTTCTCCTAAACCACGCGCCGATGGCAAACTATTGATGGCCAAAGCATAACTTCGTCCAGTTTCATCTAAAATATATACTTTCTGATTGGACTTGCCTTGTGCTGAACTCAAGTACTGATCACCAGCACGGAAATTTAATTTTTCAACATCAATATCATGACCTTTGGCTGCACGAACCCAGCCCGCTTCAGAAAGGATCACTGTTACCGCTTCAGCTGGCATTAAATCTTGTTCACTAATGGCCTGTGATTCTTCACGTTGCACAATCGGTGAACGACGATCATCACCAAACTTCTTCGCATCATCTTTAAGTTCTTCGATAATCAAAGATTTTAATGACTCTGGATTTGCAAGTTGTTCACGAATCACCGCTGCTCTGGCCTCAAGTTCTTCTTGCTCACGGCGCATTTCCATTTCTTCAAGTTTTGCCAAATGGCGTAACTTAAGCTCTAAAATTGCTTCTGCCTGAACTTCATCAATATTGAAACGCATCATCAACACTGCTTTAGGTTGATCTTCTTCACGAATAATTTTGATCACTTCATCAATGTTCAAATATGCAATGATCAAACCACCAAGAATATGTAGGCGCTTTTCAATTTTATTCAGATGATATTGCAGACGACGTGTGACAGTACTCTTACGAATTTCAATCCATTCTAATAAAATGCGACGGATTGATTTGACTTGTGGACGACCATCAGCACCGATCATGTTCATATTGACACGATAGCTCGACTCTAAATCGGTTGTCGCAAACAAATGACTCATGACTGCATCGGCATCGATACGATTTGAACGTAATACAATCACCAAACGTGTTGGGTTTTTATGGTCTGATTCATCACGTAAGTCACTGACCAATGGCAGTTTTTTGGCTTGCATTTGATCTGCAATTTGCGTGATGACTTTCGAGCCAGAAACTTGATATGGCAGTTCAGTGATGATAATTTCATTTTTTTCAATGGTATATACGGCACGGGTCCGATAGCTACCACGTCCAGTCATTTGAATTTTTAATAATTCATCACGTGGTGTAATAATTTCTGCTTTGGTCGGTAAGTCAGGTGCAGGAATATATTCTGCAATTTTTTCATCTGTTAAGTTTGGATTACGGATTAAAGCAATCGTACCTTTAACCACTTCACGTAAATTGTGTGGCGGAATATCCGTTGCCATTCCCACTGCAATACCAGTGGTACCATTGAGTAAAATATTTGGTACACGCGCTGGTAAATTGACTGGCTCTTTCATTGAACCATCAAAGTTATCTTGCCAATCACAGGTCCCTTGACCTAATTCAGAAAGTAACAAATCACTATAAGGTGAGAGTTTGGCTTCGGTATAACGCATAGCTGCAAATGATTTAGGATCATCAGGCGAACCCCAGTTCCCTTGCCCTTCAATAAATGGGTAACGGTAACTAAATGGCTGTGCCATCAACACCATGGCCTCATAACAGGCTGAGTCACCATGCGGATGGTATTTACCCAATACATCACCGACTGTACGTGCAGACTTTTTCGGCTTACCGCTTGGTTTTAAGCCCAATTCGCTCATCGCATAAACGATACGGCGTTGTACAGGTTTTAAACCATCACTGATGTGTGGCAATGCACGATCCATAATCACGTACATGGCATAGTTGAGGTAAGCTTGTTCAGTAAATTCTGCTACGGAACGATTTTCTGTCGCATGATGCGCAAGGCTTGTCATAACAACCTTTTATCCTAAATAAGTGCGTTCTAAATAAATGTTTTGTATCTACGTTCTTATGCTAAGTCGCAGGGTCTGACTACACAAGTGCAAGTGTACCCTACAACGACAAATTGCGTCTTTAGATCTTTCTAATGACGTAAAATTATCCATTTTTTAAGAAATGAGCAACTTTTATTTAAACTGCTATTTTTAAATTGGGGTATGCGCTTTATTTCAAATGAAATTTATAAATGCTGAAACTTATTGAAGTGGTCCATTTCGCGTTTTTATAGAATGAATGCTCGAACTCAACAACCACCCGATCCCATATAGAAGCAGCAAAGTAACAGGAACCACCAAGCTATACGCTTGCGTCCAAGACAGCCGATCGAATAAAGGACCTAAGCCAATTGCATTAAATGCTGACACTTGAAAACCTATCGGTAATTGTAAGAAAACAAAGTTTCCTTTGTTATCCGTCATTGGGTCTAACGCGATATAAAGACAAAATGCGGTAAGCAAAAGATAAACAATACAAAAGCTTAATCCTATTTTACTTTTCATTATTTCGCCCTCAATACTGGTCTGATCTATTTGATAATATCGCTATGAATGGTTAGTTTTTTTAATTTTAACGTTAGAGAAATTAAAATGGCTGAGAGGCAAGATTAACCCTATATCAGCCATTGTATACTTTTTCTTTGTTATCGTTTTTTAGCGCTATGTTTTTATATATTTCAATAAACCACTATAACCCAATCTCTTCTAAGGTCTTACCTTTGGTTTCTTCACCCAAGACCAAAACCACAGCTGCAACAGCGAAAAGTACAATCGTAAACATCATAAAGACGGAACTAAATCCATCACTTGCCACCATCATATGGGTTACCACCAACGGTGCGACAATTCCCCCCATACGACCGATTGCAGATGCCCAACCTGAGCCAAAAGCACGAATATTGGTTGGGTATTGTTCAGGCGTATAAGTATATAGCACCCCCCATGCACCCAAATTAAAGAACGACATTAAGCATCCCCACAACATAATCATATTGACTGAAGTCGCTTGACCAAAGAAGTAAGCAGAAAGCGCACACATAGCAATAAAACCAGCGAGTGTTACTTTACGTCCAAGCTTTTCCACCAACCAAGCCGCAGCCACATAACCGGGTAATTGTGCCAAAATCATCCCGAGCACATATTCAAAAGACTGCACAATGGTATAGCCCTGCTTGACCAGCAAACTTGGTAACCAAGTAAAAATGCCATAATAAGAATAGACGATACCAAACCAAATCAACCACAGCATCAAAGTACGACGGGCAAAAGCACCTGACCAAAGCTGTGAAAATGAAATCGTTTGTTTTGCTGAAACAGGTTTGACTTCAATGGTTTCAATCACTTCTACCCCACACTGCCGTTCCAGTTTCTGTACCAGTGCATGGGCTTCTTCAATTCGTCCACGATTAATCAAATAAGGAACCGATTCAGGCACTTTTTTGAGAATCATAAAAACATAAATTGCAGGTAAACCACCAATCAAAAATGCAATATGCCAACCATAATCAGGAATTACAAAATAAGAAATAAGCGCAGCAACAAGCCAACCAAGTCCCCAGAAACTTTCTAAAAGTACGATAAATCGACCACGTACTTGAGCAGGGATATATTCACTGACCAAAGTCACAGCCACAGGAAGTTGCCCACCCAGCCCTAATCCGACAATAAAACGGAACAGCAATAACCAAGTCAGATTCGGCGCAAAAGCACATAACGCGGTTGCAATGCTATAGGTCACCAAAGTAATCGCAAAGACTGTTCTACGACCAATTCGATCAGCCAAGCCACCGGAAAATACAGCACCAATTGCCATACCCACAAAGCCAATGGAGACCACCCAGCCTTTTTCAGTAGGGGTCATTTGCCATTCTTCCGCCATTTTGGTGAGAATAAAGGAGATCAGTCCTGTATCCATGGCATCAAACATCCAGCCCAACCCGATCACCCAGAGTAAGGTATAGTGAAATTTACCTATGGGTAAGCGTTGTACACGTGATACTAAATCCATAATGCACTCAACAAATATGTAAAAGCAGAAACAACTTTGGCTCGCAGTTTAATTTTAAAGACTGAACAGCAGAATTTCTCCTGCTAGTCCGTCAAAATCTTTAAACTCTTGAGAATGGAAACCATTGTTTATCAATATTTTTCTTGAAGGTATATTTTCGGGATCAATAATAGCCATGAGATCCTTTAAATATGCTTGTTGTTTTGCATGCTCAATTAAAAATGTAACAACCTGACTGGCAATACCTTTCCCCCAATATTCGGGTAAAAGCATATAGCCCAATTCCGCAGTTGTTGCTGTTGGCTGATCCAACTCAAGTTTGGCTAAACCGATAAAGTCATTTGTTTGAGCATCAAGAATTTTATAATTTCCCAATGCCACATCATAGGTATTCTTGGATAAAATCTTGGCGAATTCCGTATGTGCTTCCTCAAGCGTTAATGCTCGCTCGGTAATCATTTGCATGACTTTAATATTTTTGACCAATTCAAAATACACAGCAAAATCTAGCTCAGTAAATTTTTCAAGTTTAAGATTTTGCTGAATCAGATATGACATACCAAGCTCAAAGTTAAACGTAGCGATTCACAGTCAATAGCTGCTGTTCAAGCATCCATTCTTAGGACTCATCTTTAGAAGATGCCGATTGTTCATCATGATCTTTATAGATAAATTTCGGCATTTCCAAACCAAAATAAATCGCCACACAACGTAATGCAAAACCAAAAACTAAAGTAGAAACCACGGTAATTTCAAGCGATAAACCGAAATCTATACAGAACCAATAGAAAATCACTGCAACAAAGGAAATCGACGCATACAGTTCACGACGAAATACCAACGGAACATCATTACACAGAATATCTCGTAGAATACCACCAGATACCCCTGTTAACACCCCAGCAACGGCGGAAACCACAAAACCATGTCCCATTTGCAAGGCAATTTGACAGCCAATAATGGTAAAACCAATTAAGCCTAAAGCATCCAATAATAAGAAAATTGAATGTAAATGCTTCATCCATTTGGCAATAATAATGGTGACAAAGGCAGCACAGCATGTCAGAACAAGGTATTCAGGATGTTTGACCCAAGTCAGTGGATAATGTCCAAGTAAAACATCTCGCACAGAACCACCACCGAGTGCAGTGACACAGGCAATCAGTATCACCCCAAACCAGTCCATACTGCGTCGTCCTGCGGACAACGCTCCAGTCATGGCTTCTGCTGTAATGGCTATAATATAAATAATCGTCAGTAACATTGCCCTTCATCCACTGATGGGAAAAGATGCGCGCTATTTTAAGTCAAAAATGAACTAAAAGTTATAAAAATTGTGCGCAACATTGCTTAAATTTTTTGGCGGATCCACAAATACATGGCTGTTTCATGGTGATAGGCTGATCTGTGGTTGGATCTAAGAAATACCATACACCAGCATGCTGGACAAAGTGTGAAACTTCATGGTGTATTTGAGCCTGCTGACCATCGTGGAAATGTGCTTTAAATTCAACTTGAGCATGATTTTTATCGAGCTTTTCTTGGGCTTGCACCACTTCAAGACTGAGCCATTGATTGGCTTTGCTCCAGTCTGAAATCGCTTTAACATCCAAAGCTTGCTGCTGTCCAAGCGCAGTGGTCTGAACAATATAATCAATCTCATGTTTGGCAAAAGCGCTATAACGCGAACGCATCAACTGTGCCGCTGTCTTGGCTTTGTTCTGACCCAAATGTAGCGGCTGACAACATTCAGCATAAAGCACTGAACCACATGGACAGGATAGATTGGACATGAAAATACTCAAGATCTGAATAGGTTCAATGATAATCCAACCCAGCAGGAAATCGAAACCTATTCTTTCAATATGAATGATGTCATCTGGACATCATTTTAACGATATGGTTTAAATCATTATTCGCAATGACCAGATAGCAAGAAGCCAGTCTTTCGACTGGCTTCATTACAACAAATCCATTAGGACTCAGCATCTTTAGATTTTGTTAATGCCATAATATGCACCTTCTCAATCTTATGCCCATCCATCGTTACCACTTCAAACTCATAACCATCGACTTGAAGCTTTTGACCATTTTCAGGCAAACGCCCGAGATGGAACAAGATATAACCCGAAAGGGTTGAGTATTGTTCTGACTCATCGACTAAATCACGACCTAACAGCAAAGAAACATGACGAATATCGGTTGAACCTTCAAGGATCAACGAACCATCTTCAAGACTTTCCGCAGCAGCTTCTAATTCATCTTCATCAGGGAACTCGCCTGCGATTGCTTCAAGCACATCAATCGGCGTTGCAATCCCTTCAATTGACCCATATTCATTTAATACAATCGCCATTTGTAAGGGTGCCTGACGAAGTTGCTCCATCACCATCAATACTTGCGCATTTTCATGCACAATCACAGGTTCGCGTAAGTGTTTTTCAAAATTTAAAACACCCGTTTCGATATAATCATTTAAAACTTTATGGGTTAAAACAATACCCGCAATATTATCCAATTCACCATGGGCCAAAATTAAACGAGAATGTGACATTGCCATCAAATTTTCTTTAATGCTGGCTTCGTCTTCATCCAAATCTAACCATTCTAATTCAGGGCGCGGTGTCATGACCGATTTTACAGGACGTTCTGATAGTCCCAAGACCCCTTGAACCATAACACTATGGTAAGCGCCATTTTCATCATCAAAAATTTCATCTGCCAGTGCTTGTGTTGCGATCACATCATCCGCTTTACCATTTTGACTATCGGCACTTTTTCCACCTAACATTTTCAAGACTGCTGAAGCTGTACGGAAACGTAAGTCGGTCGTTGTCACCATTTTCTCTTGGTTTTTACGCATGGTTTGGTTCATAAACTCGATCAGTACCGAGAAACCAATCGCTGCATATAAGTAACCTTTTGGAATGTGATAACCAAAACCTTCGACGATCAATGAAAAACCAATCATCATCAAAAAGCCAAGACATAGAATCACTACTGTCGGGTGCTTATTGACAAAGTCCATCAAGGCTTTTGATGCCCACAGCATAATAGCTACGGCAATCACCACAGCGATCATCATCACTGAGAGTTCTTTCACCATTCCCACAGCGGTGATCACACTATCTAGGGAAAATACGGCGTCTAAAACAACAATTTGAACAATGACCATCCAAAATACAGCATGTACAGGATTTTCTTCTTTAATATCCTGACCACCTTCAAGACGCTCATGTAGTTCCATAGTGCCTTTAAACAATAAGAACACACCACCAAACAGCAAGATCAGATCACGCCCAGAAAAAGCATGCTCAAAGAGATGGAATAATGGTTCGGTTAATGTCACCACCCATGCAATAGATGCCAGTAACACCATCCGCATACAGAGAGCAAGTAAAAGCCCAATAATCCTTGCTTTATCACGTTGTTCAGGCGGAAGTTTTTCTGCCAAAATTGCAATAAATACAAGGTTATCAATACCCAAAACGATTTCTAAAACAACTAAAGTTGCAAGACCAACCCATGCAGAAGGATCAGACATCCACTCAAGTATCATTGATCTTGCTCCATTGAAAATGTGCAATAGCTATTTTCAGCATGTGAGAACTGTAAATTTCGGAATTGAGAAGAAAACTTTAGTGTATTTTGAACTATTATTTTGTCTAAAGATTGTGCATTTTCGGAGCGACTACAACCACTACCCATGATGATTCATTTGTTGATAAATAAGCGTTAATTATAGGCAATCCAGACAGGAATTTCATCTCATTTATCAGGATTTTTACTGATTTACCTAAAATTAAATACAAAATCAAAGCGATACAAATCATTGCAAAAGCGCCGATAACACAACATGTTTTTGTCACATTTCTTACTTAAAGTAGTAGAAATGTATAAGAACATGATAAGTTAAGGTGAAAAAATAATTTATGAATAGTGTATTGCCTGTAATGATGAATAAACCTTTCGAATTAGATCAACAACAACATAAAGCCACACAATGTTTAATCGCTCTCTATTGTGGCTCCCGACCTGGAAATAACCCTACCTATCGAGAAAAAGCCATCCAACTTGCCCAAGGCATCGCAGAACAAGGTTTTGGAATCGTCTATGGCGGTGCAAGTATTGGCTTAATGGGCCAAGTTGCAGATACGGTCACGGAACATGGTGGTGATGTTGTTGGTGTTATTCCCGAATTTATGCTGGATTATGAAATTGCCCATAACCAATTAACAGAATTACATATTGTGCAAAACATGCATGAACGTAAAGCAATGATGGCTGAACGTGCAAGTGCTTTTGTCGCACTGCCAGGTGGCTTTGGTACCTTTGAGGAAATTCTAGAAGTCGCGACATGGGGACAATTGAATCAACATCAAAAACCGATGATGTTATATAACGTCAATGGTTTCTATGACCATTTGATTGCGCAATTAGACCATGCTGTTATTGAAGGTTTTTTACCGCCTCAACATCGGGCAAAACTGATTGTGTGTAATCATGCAGATCAAATTTACAATGCCATTAAGAACCTAGAAAGCCCAAAACAATTTATTGTTTAAATATCTCATTATTAAAATATATCCTTAAAAAATGAGCCTTGATCAAAGGCTCACTAACTTTACAATCAACTCAAAAGTATTCATTGCAACTCTTTTTATTGATTCAATAAATCATAAAACCGATCCATTCTGAAACAATTGCCATGCATAAATCAAAACAGCAGTAGCCACAATCCAGCATAACGTTGCAATCCCTAAACAAGACCACGTCGAAAGCTTAGTTGCCAATAAATAGACTGTGAACAAATAAATGAAATACGGTATCAACGACCACAGCCCGAATAAAGCTGTTTGCTTTAAGGCTTCAGCACCTTTTTCCTGCGCCACAATCACATGTGCGATCAATGCAAATGTTGGAAAAAGTGGAACTAAACCTGCAATATAAAATGTCTTACTTTTTGAAAGAATTGAAATCAACAAAACCACTGCTGCACCCAGAATACATTTCAAAAATAAGGACAACATCTAAAATTACTCGAACACATGATCAGTGCAAGAGTTTACGCCAAGCGTGTAAATTTGAAATCTAAAATATTAGAAATTTAATGCGCTATAAGTTAAAGCTTTAAAAAGCGCGTTTTAATTTGCCACGGTTAATAAACGCAACCAAGCCCATGACAATCGCCATCACAATAAAAAAGATAAATTTTAGCTCACTTCTACTCAAGTGCGTCTCAGATTTATTCACCTCAGCTTGAGTAAAATCGGCTGATACTGGAGGCAAAGGAGAGGCATAAGTGGCTTGAATATTTTTAAAATTTAATTCACTGAGTTCAGCAGGCTTTTCACCTTTGCCCACCAAAACATAAGCCGCAACAATGTCAAAATCCAAAGGATTTTGAATGCCAAATTTCACTTTGGTGGGTTCATAAGTATTGTATTCAGGGATCCAATCATTCACTTGACTATAAATACGAATGCTATCTGTTTTTTCCAATATTGGATCTGTAATCAGCTGTTCTGACGTATCTTCAATGAATGTCTTTAAGCCTTTGAATTGCCTGAGAGAATATTGATTAGTTTGCGTCAAATTTTCTGCGATCAGTGCTTGATATACAGCATGCTCACTCGGATTGGCTTTATTTAACAAACCTTGATTGTCCATGACAAACTCAACTTTTGCAGTAAGTCCTGGATAATTTTGTCGCCCAACCAAATAAACCGCGGTCCAAATCTGATCCCCCGCTTGTACATCTTCTAATTCTAATTCGTACAATTGATTGGGTTTTAAATTTAACACTTGATCAAATAAAACTTGTGAAGTCTCGCCAGCCAAGACATTGCAAGAAAATGCAAAACAAATAACTGATATAATTTTTCGTATATTCATTTTCAAGCCCTCCACAAGTGCGATAGATATCACATATTTTATAATAAAAACAATGGTTAATCACAGAAACCTTGTCTAACAATTCTCTTTTTTAGATAAGTGGTTATTGATTGCATCATAGGACCAATCTTGAAGCTGATCTGGTTTATTCGTTCTACCCTATGCAATATCGAAATAAGTATTCAAAAATCAGCACAGCATCAAAAAAACTGACTGCATATCTCATTTTTCTTCAATGACTTATTTTAAATAAATTATATCTTTGATTTTAAATTAGCTGAATGCGACCCTAAGAATTGTTTAAAACTATCATAAACATATGAATCTTATTATTTTATTCAAAAACTCAAACTCCATCACAGTTTTAAATGGTCAGTTACATGACACAATTTGTCGTTTAAAAACTATTTTTTACAGCTTGAACAAAATTAAATCGCTATCATATACCCCTTTAATTCGCATAATTTCGAGAAAGCTTTTATGAGTCAAAGTCATATCCGTATTCGAGGCGCACGTACCCATAATTTAAAAAATGTGTCACTCGATATTCCACGTGACAAGTTTGTGGTCATCACAGGACTCTCAGGCTCAGGGAAATCATCTCTGGCTTTCGATACCTTATATGCTGAGGGTCAGCGCCGTTATGTCGAATCTTTATCTGCTTATGCACGTCAGTTCCTTTCACAAATGGAAAAGCCTGAAGTTGATTCAATTGAAGGTTTAAGCCCTGCGATTGCGATTGAACAGAAATCTACCAGCCATAACCCACGTTCAACCGTGGGAACCATTACTGAAATCTACGACTATTTACGTTTACTCTATGCACGCGTTGGTACACCTTACTGCCCAGAGCATGACTTGCCGATGGTTGCACAAACTGTTTCTGAAATGGTCGATGCAGTGAAAGGACTGGAAGAAGGTACAGCGTTGATGCTCCTTGCACCAGTTGTTCGTGAGCGCAAAGGCGAATACAGCAACCTGTTTGAGCAATTACAAAGCCAAGGTTTTGTCCGCGCGCGCGTGGATGGTGAAGTGATTGATATCGATACACCACCAGAACTCGATAAAAAGAAAAAGCACACCATTGAAGTTGTGGTTGACCGCTTTAAAGTCCGTGATGACTTAGGTAACCGAATTGCCGAAAGCTTTGAAACAGCCTTACGTTTAGGCAGTGATCTGGCGATTTTATCGTGGATGGGTGGTGAACATCCTGACCGTGTATTTTCAGCAAAACATTCATGCCCTGAATGCGACCGTGCTGTTGCTGAACTCGAACCACGTTTGTTCTCGTTCAATAATCCATTTGGTGCCTGTCCTGTCTGCGACGGTTTAGGTACCCGTAGTCATTTCAGTGCTGAAAAACTGATTCCAAGTCCAGATGTTTCTATTAGCCAAGGCGCAATCCGCGGCTGGGACAGACAACGTCCATACTATTACAGCATGATTCAGAAAGTTGCGGATCATTTTGGGTTTTCTTTAGACACCCCTTGGAATGAACTCGATGCTGATACGAAAAAGAAATTTCTTTATGGTACAGGCAAAGAAAAAGTTGATCTTAGCTATATCGATGAGCGTGGTCGTAAACACAATCGTGTTCAACCTTTTGAAGGCATTTTGCCTCATTTAGAACGCCGTTATCGTGAAACTGAATCTAATTATGTCCGTGATGATCTGGCGCAGTATTTATCCAATGCCGCTTGTGATGCTTGTGGCGGTTCACGTTTAAATGAAATTTCACGTCATGTGCGTGTTAAAGACAAAACTATTGCCCAAATTACCAAAATGTCGATTGGTGATGCTGAAAGCTACTATCAAGATTTAAATCTTGAAGGTGCCAAAGGTGAAATTGCCGATAAGATTTTTAAAGAAATTCGCGAGCGTTTGCACTTCCTTGTATCAGTCGGTTTAAATTATTTAAGCCTGTCTCGCTCTGCTGAAACGCTTTCAGGTGGTGAAGCACAACGTATCCGCCTAGCCTCACAAATTGGTGCTGGTCTAATGGGGGTGATGTACGTTTTAGATGAGCCATCCATTGGTTTACACCAACGTGATAATGATCGTTTACTTGAAACATTGGTTCGTTTGCGTGATCTGGGTAATACAGTTTTAGTGGTTGAGCATGATGAAGATGCAATTCGTGCAGCAGACCATATTATTGATATCGGTCCGGGGGCTGGTGTACATGGCGGTCATATCATTGCCGAGGGAACCTATGATGAACTCGCAGCCAATGAGAACTCACTGACAGGAAAATACCTATCTGGTAAGTTAAAAATTGCGGTGCCCAAAGAGCGGGTTAAACCACCTAAGCCTGAAGAACAAATTAAACTGATGGGCGCATCAGGGCATAACTTACAAAATGTTGATTTGACGATTCCTTTAGGTGTGATGACTTGTGTGACAGGTGTTTCGGGTTCAGGTAAATCAACCTTAATTAACCGCACCCTGTTACCACTTGCAGCAACGCAATTAAATGGTGCAACCACCTTAACTGCTGAAAAGTTTGATTCGATTGATGGCTTACAGTTCCTTGATAAAGTGGTAGACATTGACCAAAGTCCTATTGGACGTACTCCACGTTCCAACCCAGCGACATATACCGGTTTGTTTACCCCGATTCGTGAATTGTTTGCACAAACCCCTGAAGCCAAAGCCCGTGGTTATGCTGCAGGTCGTTTCTCATTTAACGTCAAAGGCGGGCGCTGTGAGGTGTGTGAAGGGGATGGTATGATCAAAGTTGCCATGCACTTCTTACCCGATATGTACGTGCCTTGTGATAACTGCCATGGTCAGCGTTATAACCGTGAAACTTTGGAAGTTGGTTATAAAGGCAAAAATATTTCTGATGTATTGGAAATGACTGTCGAAGATGCGATGCATTTCTTTGATGCAATCCCTGTGATTCACCGTCGTTTGGAAACCTTAAACCAAGTCGGGTTAGGCTATATCCGCTTAGGTCAGTCTGCAACAACGCTATCTGGTGGTGAAGCGCAAAGGGTCAAACTGGCACGTGAGCTAGCAAAGCGTGATACAGGTAAAACCTTGTATGTACTGGATGAACCAACCACTGGTTTGCATTTCCACGATATTGCCAAACTGCTCGATATTCTTCATGAACTACGCAATAAGGGCAATACTATTGTTGTGATTGAGCATAATCTCGATGTGATTAAGACGGCGGACTGGGTGATTGATTTAGGCCCTGAAGGTGGCGCAGGTGGTGGTCAGATTATTGCAGAAGGTACCCCAGAACAGGTGGTGAAATCTAAAGTTTCACATACAGCGAAGTTCTTAAAGCCGTTGTTAAAGTAATTCCCTGCATCTTCCCCTCCCTCCTTTAAATAAGGGGGGGAGTTTCTCTCTTTATCTCACAGGGTTTAGGGGGGAGATTAATCATCTAATCTCGAAATTAAATAGTTCATATAATTTTTATAAAACTCAGATTCGCGCCCTTTTTCTTCATATATTTCAATAATCATCTGCTTGATCGTTGAGTTTAGTTCTGGCTTCATAGCTTGGTGAATCATTTTAGAAGCAATTAAGTTACTATTTCCTTGGTTGAAGCGCATATCATTTGGAATTTCATCAAATAATAATTTCTTCCAATCTTCTTTACTTGCATACTCTAAAGCTAATGTATGTTCGGGATTCCAACCATTAGTATTTAAATAAGAATGGATGACATCACTAAGTGATGGCAATCCAACCAACTTATTTTGTTCTTTGAACTCTTCAATGTAATGAACAAAACTATGCCGCACATTACCAAATGCATTTACTTCATCAAATGCATTTATATTTTCTTTTAACTTGAATTCTATCCATTCTATGATTTGAGCTTCTAACGAACTAACTTTTTCAAATTCCCTAAATTTATCTAAAAGAACCAAAGCAAAAGTTAAATTATGCAACCCTTCTAAACCAATAACTTCTTTTGATAACTCATATAGTTTCTCAGGAAAACTTTGATCTATAGTTAAGCCCCAAAATTGCTTAAATAAATCATGAAATTCTTCTTTTTTTCTATTATTATTCTCATTAATCAAGTCTGATTGAGCAAGTTCTACAATCTTTTGATTATCAACATTATCTTTTTGTTCAAACCATTTTTTATACTCTAATAACCATATGTCATCTTTTATAAAATAATAAGAAATTTTATGCAAAACCTCATATGTCTTATTCTTTCTTTCAGTCCAATCTTTTCTAACATTTTCAGTAAAATATTTAGAATCATTCCACGTATATTCAAGCTTTGAAAAATCTTGGATCAAATAGCCTTGTAATATTCGAATTAAAATAATTTCCTTTGTTGAATCAGCAACTATTTCAGGCAACTGCTCTCTAAAATTACTATATAATTTAATAACTTTTTGAAAAAATCTAAAATTATGAATTTCCAAAGTATCAGCAAATTCCACTAGTAATTCAGTAAGTGGTTTATCTATATTTTTTGTATTTTCACGAATCAAAGGCTCAACAGAATTAATAATAATCGTTTCATCTATCAACTTCTCTTTATAATCAGCATATTTTTTCTTATTTTCACTTTCTGCTTTATCCTCATCCAAAATCAAAATGATCTGACAATTTTTTTCCAACTTTAAATGATTTGCTAAACCCATAACATCTTTAATATCTAATTTATTAGACATTCTCTCAAAATCATCGAAACAAATAATTGCATCTTTAACATGACTAAACATTAAATTATCTATCAATTTTACTGGCGCATTTATTCCTAGTTGAGTAACACGAGTATCTTTAAAAATTGAAGGTAAACTTTTTAGCCATTTAGGGATTTCAATTGGTAATTGAGGGTTTTCGATATTGCTATAAATTTGTGTTTTTAAATCACTTAACGATTCGACTCCAAACAATGAAATATAAGCATATTTTCTTTTTGAAAATATATCATTAGTATCTCTATAGCCATCTAAAAATTTATTCCAAAAATAAGTCTTACCAACACCCCATGAACCTGTAATCGCAATAGCAATTCCAACACTCTCTTGTTTAATATTCTTTTCCAAAGCATCTTTAAGACGTTTTTGCTTTTCTTGTATATTCATACCCCATCCCTCAACTGTTAGAAAAACCGTTCACCCCACAACTTTATTTCGACCTTGTGCTTTGGCCTTAAATAGCGATGCATCCACCCGATTAAACAAAGCTACTCAACTGCCGGCTCCTGTTGCAACACCAAAACTGACAGAAATATTGAGCTGTTCGCTAGACATCGAACTATTAAAATTTAACCACAAAATATAGTAAGCCTATTGATTTATTGCAAAAATGCTCGCCAATTCAAATTACTTTTTTTCCACTAGTAGATTTTAAAGATGAAAAGCCCGTTATCTTATTAATTACTATCCAATTAGCTTATATTAAACCCAAAAACAATTTACTGAAACTTATGCAATACATATGAATTTTAGATGGGGGAGGGAAATTAATCACTACAAAATAAAGAACATGGTGCATGGCACATTTTACAATAATCATCTGCTTAATTTGAGGATTTGTTTAGCAAATTTTGCATTTCTAATTTAAACAAGGCAAGATCAATGCATAGCACAGGATATTTTCCTTATGAAGCTTCTTTACTCATGCCTTTTAGTCCCAAGTATCTGTTTACTCAGCAGTTGTAGCATAAACATTGCGGGTGGTAATGGCAGACCCGACAATCCTTATTTTATAACCACCCAACCCTTACTAATTAAAAAAATACAGCTTCCTGCTGGCTCAACTTTGACCTATGAAAAACAGGGCTTTAAAACAGGCAGACAAAGTCAGTTAATGAATGAAAGTAAACTGAAAGGCATCTCATTGCCGAGTGGACAAACCATTATATGGGCCGGTGTGCCAATCAATGCGATCAACAAATTCAGCAACTCAGAAATGCGCGGCTTTAGCCTTAACGCAGAATTTAAGCAGCTTGCTCCCAATCAAAACTCTGGCTTCGCCAAACAGTGGCAACGTTGTGGTGATGATCTAGGGATTAGTATTAAAAATACAGAGGATTGGTCATTTAATTCAAGTAATATTGTTGATGTGGAAAGCTGTAGTGTGCTTTATCAACGCTACTTTAAAGACAATGCCGAACAGCAACGATTTTTAAATCAATTGTATGCTGAGTTGCTTAAAGTCACTTCAAAATAATTCAGTATTTTTATCATTAAATGCTGACGATAAATCAACATTTTCAAACGGGTTAATCATCATCAAGATACCCAATCAATCATCCCACAACTTTATTTCGACCTTGTGCTTTGGCTTTAAATAGCGATGCATCTGCCCGATTAAACAAAGCTTCCCAACTTTCAGCCCCAGTTGCCACGCCAATACTGACAGAAACATTCAGCTGTTCGTTAGACATCGAACTATTAAAATTTAACCGCGATACATCAGCCAAAATACTTTCAGAAATTTGTAATGCCCAATCCCATTGGATGCGATCAATTAAAATCAAAAACTCATCACCACCAAAACGTACAATTAAATCGGATTGCGCAATATTTGCTTTTAAACATCGAGCAATTTCAACAATAACCGAATCACCTAAAATATGTCCAAAGCGATCATTCACATATTTAAAATTATCAATATCCACCATGATCAAGGTCAACTCTTGAAAGCGATCAGGTTGTGTTGCGATATTTTTTAAATAAACCTCTAAAGCGAGTCGATTTGAAACACCGGTTAAGCTGTCGGTGTTGGCACTATTTTGTAATTGAAATTCAAAAGCATCGCGTTGCTTGAGCATTTCTTTTAATTTATCCAATGCGTCGGTTAGGGTATGCACCTCTTTGGTTTGTATCGAAGCTGCACCTATATAATCACGCTCTTGAACTTGTGATAACTCTAAGATCATATTTCTTGCATATATCAAGGGTTCAAATAACTTTTTACGTGTATATAACATCGTAAAAACTGCTACCGACAATGACAAAAGAGAAATAAATAAAGTGATAAAAAATTGACGTTGCTCCGATTCCATTCGATGACGCGCACTTAAGGCGTGGGTTTCAAGTAGATATTTTTGTAAATTTACCACCGTGGTAAACTTATCCACGATTGCATCTGTCAGTTGGTTTGCCGTTAAAAAATAAGGCTGCTGATTTCTACTCTCTTGCACCAAACGATTTACAATGGGTAAACCTTGGTCAATAAATTGAGTTTTTACTTGACCATATAAATAAAGATACTCAGGGGTTTTTAAGGATTCTATTTGCATGGTATCCATCAAACGCCATAAATATTTAACCTGTTCTTGCGTTTGTAATGAGCGTGCTTTGTTATATTCAGGCAATGGTTCGGAAAAGCTTAGGGGTGCCATGATATTGGACGCGACTCGTCCAGATTGATCACGTAAATCAGCCAATATCAGCACAATTGAAGCATAATCAGTCACATCGCTATTATTCTTTTTTGAATGGTTAATTAATTGCTGCAACATGGCTCTACAACTGTCCCATGCCCGAAACATTCCCTGAATCACTTGATCCATTTGCACTGAATTACGTTCTTTTAACGGCAAGGCTAAATAAGCATCGACTTGTTTACGGGCGATGTTCAAATCATGTCTTAATTGAACATCTACTTGATCCGCCAAACTGGTAAACCCCGCCTTGTTTAAGGTCTCTACGGTTAAATTAATCTGTTGATCTACGTCCTTACGATAGTCCTGCAATTCTTTTATTCTGTCTGGAAAATTTGCTGTCGAGCTCGACATTGCTTTATTTGTTGGCGCTCTTTCCCGTGAAATTTTATTAGATGTTTCAGCAAAAACTTGCAAGGCTTGAATATTGACTAAAGCTCGATTTGCTCGGCTATACTCTCGATAATTACTGATGATTTGTGGAACAGCAATTAACAAAACAGACAAAATGATGACTGACATGAGGATAAGCAAACGCGTGCTTATTTGTTCTGATCTGAGTTCATGCACCATCACCATGGTCCTGTGGGAAGTTATATCGTAATAAAGCTAAAGAAATTTTGTTTATATTATAGAATATATACACATAAACTACTCCACATAATCAAGTTTAATCTACAGCGTTCAACTGCTTTATATTATCGTTTTTATAGATGAGTAATATTCAAAATTCACATTTTACATATAAATAGAATTTGCATAAAATCAGACTCAGATAGAAATTCTCATGATTTGAAAATAGATCTTTTTTATTGCCCAGTTTCCCCCAATAAACTGGGCATTTTTTTACCTACTGCATTTATCTCAAATAAAAGAATAAGCCTAATTTATCTAAGATACTTAATGTCAGTTGCTTACGTTCAGCAGGATCATCCCCTGTCTGCATGTGCATATTTAAAGCAAAAGCGGTGATCTGACCATTCGGCTGTTCTATCCATCCTGTATACCAACCCACTTGTGGCTCAACATCCATTCCCCAGCCACTTTTGGCATAGAGCTTGGAATCACCACGTCTTTCGACATAAAGCATATCTTTGACTTGCTGTTGTACAGCATCATCAAAAGGCAATGTTTTCTTTGCCAATTGATAAGCAAATTTAGCTTCTTGCTCTGGGGTGATTTTCAATGGACCAACCAACCAGAAATTATCCACCTGTTGACCAATTTGTGTATTACCAAAACCAACACGTTTGACTTCTTGACTCATCAAATCCAAACCAATACGTCGTGCCAACTCCTGATATACAGGTACGGCGGAAGCCTGCATTGCTTCTGCCAAGGTCATATCTTTTTCCCAAGCAGGAAAAGATCTTTTTTCACCATTCCACTTAAATACTTCTGTATTTGTCGCTTTCGCATGTTGTAAACCAATTAAGGCATTCAACATTTTAAAAGTAGAGGCTGGAATATACGCAGTCTTGGCTCTATTTAAATCATTCCCGTAACGTTTAAATTGAGTTCCATCATAAGTCACAAAAACGGCTTGAGTTTGCGCATAATTAAACAGCAATGGGATTTCACTTGTTCTTTGTGATGAAGCTGGATCATGCAAATTAAGCTTCGAAACACAACCTGAAAAAGCCAAACTACTCAGGATGATCAATACACTGCTTTTTATTTTAAATTTAAATCGGTAATTACTCATAAACTTTACTTAGGCATCGACTCTATCTGAAATAGTGTAGATGAGCCCATGAATTATTTTTTAAAATGAATGTAAGAAAATATTTACACGTGCAATATATTGGTGCATAATGCACCTCATTAGGGCAATTTATTAATATTCCTCAGCAGAATTTATTGATTTGCTCCAGATTTTGGCGAAAAATCCCAGTTTTCTTTGAAAATTGGGATTTTTTTTGGCAAGAATCATGCCAACACAATTCATCTTTTGCTTAATTATGCTATATATTGGTGCAATATTTTTATGATCTATTTAATGCGATTTGCTTTGAATTTTTAAATAAAAAAAAGCCCAACCTTGGGGAAAGCTGGGCACATAAACTCAAAATCTCAAAAAAATTCATTTAAAATGAATGAACTTTATTGACTCATTATCCAAAATATCTTTTACTTTGTAAAACCTATTAAATTGATCGGATATAAATTAATTATCGTTTTTATAAATAATTGAGAATAAAACAACAATATTCACATGAAATGATTATACAATCACAAATTAATTCTAAAAATAAGCAGAATTTAATGACATTTTCTTGACATTGATCGCAAAACAACCATCGGTAATATCGATCAAAAAACACAAATAAACAATAAAATGAATGTATTAATTTAACAATTTGATATCTGTTTTATATGAAATAAAACTTTTGTCTGAATTTAGTCTGTTGTTCTAATTAAGTTTTTTTCCAGGTTGACGTAAAGCTGTTCAAATGTACGTTTTTTAAACAATGTAAATTTCATGTATCTACTTTGTAAACAGTGGCCTTAAACGTCATTGACTTAATATCTTGTTACAATACAATGCCGTCTGTTTCACCAATTTCTCCTATTGGAAAAGATTATGAAAAAACTCGGTTTAGCCACTGCTTTATTATTAGCCATGACCGGCGCTCAAGCATACCAATTTGAAATTCAAGGTCAATCAGAGTATATCGATACAACTGAAAATGACAAAGATTTCACTGGTGGTTTGCAAGGTACTTACTACTTCAAAAATGTTGACTCTTCAAAAGGTCCATTGGCTGAAGCAGCGTTCTTAAACCAAGCATCAAATGTTTCTTTAGCATATAACTATGGCGAATTAGACGCTGGTGTAGTTGCACATAACTACGGCGCTAAAGCTGAACTTTATGTTCCTACTCCATATGTACCTGCATACGCAAGTGCTTCTTATAGCCACACAATCCTTGACGGTAAAAATGGCTTGTCAAATGATCAAGGCGATCGTTTTGCATTAGAAGTGGGTGCTCTTCCTACTCAAAACTTCTTAGTCGCTGTTGGTTATACTAATGTTGCTGACCAAGTTGCTTTAGATGCATTCAATGTTATGGGTAACGGCGTTGCTAAAGCGACTGCTGAAGCTGCAACAATTGGTGAAGACCAAGACGCAATCACTGCACGTGCTAAATACGTTGGCGGTATTGACGGTACAAATATGTCTTTAGCGTTTGAATCAGGCATCATCTATGGTGATGCGACTGCATACCAGTTCAAAACTGATTTCTATTTGAACCCACAATTAAGCGTTGGTGCTTCTTACGCAGCGTCTAGCTACGAAGGTACGCCTGATTCAGCTTGGGGTGCAAACGTAAACTACTTCATCACACCTGCGATTGCAGTTGGTGCAAGCTACGTAAATGCAAACTACGAAAACAATAAAGGCCAAGCAATTTCGTATGTTGGTGATACGCAAACTGTTGGCTTAAACGCTAAATTCCGTTTCTAAGTTGCTTAGAAATTGAATCAAAAAAGGACTCATACGAGTCCTTTTTTATTGCCTTTGTTTTTTAAATAAACAACTTAGTTTCTCAGTACATTTAAGAAATGTAGATGGCGTTCATATTGATCAATGATGTCTTGAATCAAGTCTTCTTGCGTCCACTCCATTACATCATAGTTTTGACCACCTTCTCTTAAAAATATTTCTGCTTGATAAAAATCATCGGTTTCCTGATGTTCTTCATTCATCATAAAGCTTGGCGCAACCATTTTGCGTGCAATGACTTTATAGATAAAATTGAACTCATCATGATGATCCACACTCAGTTGAACACCGTCTTCGGTTTCTTTAATCACCACATTTAAATCACGGCGTTTAAACTCAAAACGAATACTTTCAAAAGCCTTAATCACATCAACCTGAATATAATGTTGTACTTCGGCCAACGTATGCGGATAGTGCATGATTAAGCCCAAACGTTGCTGCCAACTACGTGGATTTTGCACAGCTCTCGGCGTTATTCTTGCCACTTGTAAAGCCTGCATTTTGGTGACATCTAAGCGCAATGCTTTGACTAAGCCCCAACACAACAACAGCATAATAAAGGTGAATGGTAAGGCACTCATCATGGTGGCCGATTGTAGTGCGCCTAGCCCACCAACCATTAATAGAATGATCGACAAGATCGCCATTAAAACAGTCCAGAACAAGCGTTGCCATATCGGCGAATTTTCTGTTTTCGCAGTGAGATAATCGGTCACCAATGCACCAGAATCCGCAGAGGTAACAAAGAACAATACCACCAGCAGTGTCGCAATAAGACTAAACACACCTGAGAAAGGCAGGTGGGTTAAAAACTCAAACAATGCAACTGATGAATCTTTTTGTACCGCAGAAATCAGCCCCGTCTGCCCTTGTTCCATAATACTAAACAAGGCAGCATTGCCAATAAATCCCATCCAGATCAAGGTAAAGCCTGTCGGAATAAGCAGTACACCGACAATAAACTCTCGAATGGTTCGACCTTTTGAAACACGCGCAATAAACATACCGACAAATGGTGACCAAGAAATCCACCATGCCCAATACATAATGGTCCACCCCCCAATCCAGCCATTCGATTGATAAGCATATAAATTAAAGGTCATGCTAAACAAATTCGAAATATACTGCCCAGCGTTTTGAATGGTTGCTTGTAGAATATAAATACTGGAACTGGCAAGAAATACAAAGCCCAGCAATACCAAGGCTAAAATTAGATTCAGTTCAGAAAGTCGTTTGATTCCCTTATCTAATCCAAGGAAAACTGACAATGAAGCCAGCGTACTCACCACAATAATCAAAAAGATTTGGGTGCTAATATTACTTTCCCAGCCAAATAAATAATTTAAGCCAGAGTTAATTTGCGTTACCCCAAATCCTAACGTGGTAGCTACACCAAATACCGTACCAATGGTGGCAAAGGTATCGACCGCATCTCCGATTGGACCATGAATTCGTTGGCCAATAATCGGAAATAAACCCGAACGAACTTTGAGTGGCAAGTTATAGCGAAAAGCAAAATAAGCCAGCGTTAAGCCAACAACTGCATAGATAGCCCAAGCATGTAAGCCCCAATGGAAAAAGGTAATTCTCATTGCTTCTTGGGCAGATTCAATGGTTTGTGGATCACCAGCAGGTGGATTGACATAATGCATGACAGGTTCTGCAACACTGAAGAACATTAACCCGATCCCCATACCCGCAGTAAATAGCATGGCAAACCATGACCCATTACTATACTCAGGCTGACTATGATCAGGTCCAAGCTTGATTTTACCCATGTCAGAAAAGGCAATAAAAATCAGCACAATTAAAAATATTGCGACAGATAAAACATAGAACCAACTAAATGAATCGGTGATCCAGCGGTTCATCCTTTGAGTAATCAGTTCAAAGGCATTTGGTGCAAAGACAACAACGGCTAAAAAAAGCGCAATAATTCCAACAGTGCTCAAGAAAACATTTGGATTGACATTGTCAAACCAAGTGATTTTTTTGGAAGGCATATTTCCCCCAGGTTTTTATACTCAATGGACAGACTTTTTAAAGTCAAAAAAAGGCATTCACAGGTGTGAAAAAAGACGAATCCTGTAGAACAGCGATTGGATTCAGGCCACATTATAATTTAAATTAACATTTTCAACAATTTACTAAATGTAACAAGATCATTAGCTCATGATTTTGGTTTATTTTCAATATATTGCAGGGCAATCATCCGTGAGACGATCAAGGCAAAATACATCACACCACAGAACATTTGCAACATTGAAATCACCCGCGCAGCAGGTGCAACAGGAATCAAATCGGACAATCCCGTTGCCGATTGCAGACTAAAACTAATGAACAATAAATCCAGCCAAGATTGGTAGTCCGCAACATGATTTGGGTTTTGAAAACTCTGCGGAACCACCAATTGACAAATACTGTATAAGAAGGCAAATCCCCATGCGATCAGGGTAAATACTGCACCTGCAGCAAACAGCTCATCTTTGGTTAAATAACGATCTGCAAACATATAACGGATTAGACCATATGCTGCACAAAAATAAGCGGCTGCTTCAAATGAATGTGCAAAGATTTGCAAAGTAACAGAATGAAAACCGATCAACATTAGAAAGGACAGTACAAATGCCCCTGTGACAAAGGTTAAGCCCAACAGTGTAAATGTCGGTGTTTGTCGAATCACTTTGGCAATAATCAGTAATGCAGAGACACCGAGTAACCAAGTTAAAATTTGATAACTTCTGCTGGCATTGGTATAGACAGATAAAACTAAAATAAGCAGTTGGACCAACAATAACCATGCTGACGGTAATTGTTTAAAACCTTTCCAAAATTCGATCATTGAACGCATATTTTCTGATTCTGATTGTTCTTTTAAACATTCAAATTAACATATTCATGGGATTTCTTAAATCCTTTCAATTTTTCGTGATCATTCAACTGATCAATCAGCATCAAACAAGCTGTATATCGCTCAAAAGCTGAAACTGGGATGATGGAGTTCTGGCTTTGCATCACCCATAAAAAAACACCTTCGAGAAGGTGTTTTTAAGCTGATCTCAAATCACTTAGTGATCTGAAGCACCAGAAATACCAATACCTGTTTGTGAACGTACAAACTGTGCATCAAATGCTTTACGCTCTGCTTCTGCACGTGCAGATTTATCTGTCACAGAGAACAACCAGCAGCAGATGAATGCTAATGGCATAGCAAAGATTGCAGGACCATTGAATGAGTTGATCGGAGTATCAGAGATTTTTAATGTGTCTACCCAAACTGCTTTAGATAAGATAATTAAAGTCACCGCTGTCACTAGACCGACAACACCACCTACAACAGCACCACGTGTAGTTAAGCCTTTCCAGAACATTGAAAGAACCAATACTGGGAAGTTTGCACACGCCGCGACAGAGAATGCTAAACCTACCATGAAGGCAACGTTTTGCTTCTCGAACAAAATACCTAAAATCATCGCAAAGATCGCAAGACCAAGTGTTGCAATCTTCGACATACGTAATTCAGATTCAGGGGTTGTTTGACCTTTTTTCAGTACGTTTGCGTACAAGTCATGTGAAATTGCTGAAGCACCTGACAGTGTCAAACCCGCAACTACCGCAAGAATCGTTGCGAATGCAACTGCTGAAATAAAGCCCATGAACAGATCGCCACCCACTGCATCTGCAAGGTGTACCGCTGCCATGTTGTTACCGCCAACTAATTCTAGTTTGCCAGTCACAGCCATTTTAGCAACATCAATAAATTGTGGGTTGTTTGATACGAAAAGGATCGCACCGAAACCGATAATGAAAGTTAATAAGTAGAAGTAACCAATGAAGCCTGTTGCAACAACTACAGATTTACGCGCTTCTTTAGCATCTTTAACTGTAAAGAAACGCATAAGGATGTGTGGTAAACCTGCTGTACCAAACATGAGTGCTAAACCAAGTGACAAAGCATCGAGTGGGTTTTTCGCCAAACTGCCTGGTCCCATAATTTTGGTTGCATCATCAAGACTGACATCATGTACTTTTGCAAATACATCAATAGACTGTCTGAACATTTCAGAGAAGCTATAACCGACAGAATGCATCACCATGAACGCCATGAATGTTGCACCTGAAAGTAACATCACTGCTTTAATGATCTGTACCCAAGTTGTCGCCAACATACCACCGAAGATCACGTAAGCCATCATCAGAAGACCAACAATCACAACTGCGATGTTATAGTTCAAACCAAATAACAATTTGATCAACTGACCTGCACCCACCATTTGAGCAATCAAATAGAAAGCCACAACTACAAGCGAACTGATTGCTGCAAGTGTACGTACTGGTTTTTCTTCTAAACGGAACGAAACCACGTCAGACAGGTTATATTTACCTAAGTTACGTAGGCGCTCAGCAACCAAGAACAATACGATTGGCCAGCCAACCATGAAACCCAGTGAATAAAGCAAGCCATCAAAGCCTGAGCTAAACACCAATGCAGAAATACCCAAGAACGATGCAGCAGACATATAGTCACCTGCAATCGCTAAACCATTTTGGAAACCAGAGATACCACCACCAGCGGTGTAGAAGTCTGCAGTATTGGTGGTTTGTTTTGCAGCCCATTTGGTAATAAATAAGGTTAAACCAACAAAAATTGCAAACATAATGATTGCATGCCAGTTGGTCGCTTGCTGCTGAGCTTCACCTAAATCTGGGCCTGCTTGTGCAACAGTAGAAAGCAGTGCAGTAGATGCAAGAGCTGCTTTAGTCTTTAAAGAGTTCCATTTCATCTTAGTGCAGTCCTTTTTCGTGGGCGATTGCTTCGACTTCTTTCATTGCATCTGCATTCAATTGATCCAATTTATTGTTGGCAATGTATGAGTACACACCACACAATACGAAAGATAAAACAATAATTCCTAGACCTAAAGGAATTCCCCAAGTGGTGATGCCACCACTAAATGAACTCATTAAAAATTCTTTGTTATAGCCAACTAAAAGCATAAATCCAACATAAACGAACAACATAATTGCAGTTAATGTCCAGCTTAATTTACTTTTTTTAGCAACCATTTCCTTGAATTTTGGATTTTGTAGAATCGCCTCTACCTGTCTCTCATCCATAACCATGCTCCTTGATAAGCGACCAGAACGCTGGTTGCTTTTTTTAGTCTTTTTTTACATGGTCAAAATTAACAATATTGTGGGGTTCTCGTAACTTAGACTTTGGTCGTTAAATTTTGAGCAAAATAAACGAGACAGTTCATGTATGCGTTATTATAGGCGCAGCTTTTTATACTGTAGTCCTTATGAACAGTTGGTTAATTATAGGGGTTCTGGCCCTTTACATCCTCATTCTATTCGTTTGCGCCTTCTTTGGTGAGAAGCATGCGAGTCGATTAAGCACGCGCGGCAGAATGCTTCTCTTTAGTCTAACATTGGGCGTATATTGCTCCTCTTGGACGTTTTATGGAGCAACAGGTGCTGCAGTACGTGAGGGGATTATTTTCCTGCCGATTTATTTAGGACCTTTATTATTTGTCTGGCTGGGTTATGACATTTGGCGTCGTTTAGGTCGCGTTCGACAACATCATGCCATTTCTTCGATTGCCGACTTTGTCGCAGCACGTTATGGTAAAAGTGGAACATTAGCGTCCTTAGTGACCATCTTGGCTGTAATCGCCATTATTCCTTACTTAGCACTACAATTACGTGCCATTGCGCTTAGCGCTTCCGTCATGCTCGATCACAATACCCAAGTGGTCTCCACCACCACCAATGGTGTGCTTGGTCTTACCGCTGTATTGGCGATCTTGGCCATGATGTTTGGCACAAGACAAATTGCCAATACAGAACAACATGGCGGTTTAATGCTTGCCGTTGCTTTTGAATCATTTGTAAAACTATTTGCCCTGCTCTGCGTGGCCTTTTTCTTTATTTTTGATCATCCACAAAATATTGTACAAATCTCACAGGATGTCCAAAAAACTTTTCATGAAGTACAACTGTTTGGTGTGCCAGACACTTTCTGGGTTCAAACATTACTCGCTTCATTGGCAATTATCTGTTTACCACGTCAGTTCCATGTGGCCGTGGTTGAATTACGCGATGAAAAACATATACGTGGTGCAAGACGGTGGTTTGCGGCATATTTGATTCTGACCATTATTGCCATTATTCCAATCGCCAGTTGGGCACTGCATGCAGCACCTAAGTATCTGACCATTCCTGATGTAGCGGTACTCTCATTACCGATTAGTTATAACCAAGACTGGTTATCTTTACTGGCATTTTTGGGCGGTTTTTCAGCATCAACAGGGATGCTACTAGTCTCTTCTGTGGCACTGTCCATCATGCTCAGTAATGACTTGATTATGCCTTCTCTATGGAAGTTTGGCATTCTTTCTCGTCATGACAAACGCTTACCACAGGTACTTAAATTTACCCGTCGTGTGTGTATTTTAGCGGTAATGTTACTCGGATTTTTATTCTTCCACTTCTTTAATGATATTGACCAATTATCTACCTTTGGGCTGTTGGCTTTTAGTGCGGTTGCACAATTTTCACCAGCTTTAATTGGTGGTTTATACTGGCGTGGCGGAAGTCGCCAAGGGGTTTATGCAGGCTTGGTTGTAGGCTTTATCCTTTGGTCATATACCTTATTATTGCCAACGATTTTACGTAGCTTACCTGTTGAATATAGCCAGTTTGCACATCAATTTTTGATGTTTGGACCTTTAAATATTGAATGGTTAAGACCAGAAGCTTTATTTGGTTTTGAATCTTTTGCCCCGCTTACTCATGGTGTAATCTGGGCACTTGGTTTAAATATTACCTTATATATTTGGGTCTCTCGTATTTATCGTCCAAGTATTGCTGAGCAAATTCAGGCAGAAAGCTTTTTCTATTATGAAACCAAGCCCTTACCTGCACAAAACACCTCTACCGATATTAATTATTTACACCATGACGTCGCTAAACTTAAAGTCGGTGATCTGATTGCACTAGCCAAACGGATTACTGGTGAAGGCCCAGCAACCCATGCTTTTCAACAATTTTGCACCATGAATAATGTGGTGCTCAATGAGAATAGCAGTGCCAATGGGATGTGGTGGCGGTTTACCGAGCAATATCTTGCAGGCACAATCGGGGCAGCCTCTGCACGGACATTACTCACCACGGCTATGGTCAATAATGGCTTGGCGTTGGGTCAAGTGGCAAATATTCTCGACCAAGCGTCACAATGGCAACGCTTTAACCAAAATCTCATCATGACCATGATTGACCACATGACCCAAGGCGTGAGTGTGGTTGATGAAAACATGTGTTTGGTCGCGTGGAACAATCAATATTTAAAGTTGTTTGATTATCCAAAAGATTTAGTCTATGTCGGCTGCCCAATTGCCGATTTGATTCGTTATAACGCAGAGCGTGGCGAATGTGGTCCAGGCTCGGTAGAAGAACATGTACGTAAGCGAATTCATTGGATGAAAGTCGGGAGCGCACATGAGTTTGAACGGATTCGTAAAGATGGCCGTGTGATTCAAATGCGTGGTAATCCCATTGAAGGTGGTGGTTTTGTTACGACCTTTGCAGACATTACTGCATTCCGTGAAAATGAAGCAGTACTTGAAGCACGTGTGTCTGACCGTACTCAACAGCTTGCAAATGCCTTATCTGAACAACAACTGGCACGTGAGCAAGCCGATAAAGCCAATATGTCAAAAAGCCGCTTTATTGCAGCAGCCAGCCACGATTTGCTTCAACCGATGCACGCAGCACGCTTATTCAGTACTGCTTTAGAACAAAGCGTACAATCGGATGAAGACCGCAAAACATTACAACAACTTGATCGTGCCTTACATGGTGCTGAAAGTATGTTGTCTGCCCTTTTGGATATTGCGCGGCTGGAAGGTGGTTCAATCCAACCGAAACGCCAAGCTTATCCACTGCATGATTTATTAAGTGATTTAGAACTGCAATTTAAATCAATCGCCGCACAACGCAATATCCAATTGCGTGTCCATGATGCTCAATTCTGGATTGATACTGACCCACAATGGATCCGTCGTATCATCCAAAACTTTGTCAGTAATGCCTTACGTTATACTGCTCGCGGACGTGTGATTGTTGGTGTGTTACGCGCGTCTAATCGCCCAAATCATATCCGTATCGGTGTCTGGGATACCGGCCCGGGGATTGCAGAAGAACAACGCATTAAGCTATTTCAAGAGTTTGAGCGTTGTGGACATACCTCGCCATGGGGTGAGCAAGGCCTAGGACTTGGTTTGGCAATCGTCCAACGTATGACCAGTTTGCTTGATTATCCTGTGCATGTTTACTCTGAACTAGGTAAAGGCTCATGCTTTATGATTGATGTGCCAATGGTAGCAGCACCTAAAGTGGTTTCATCACCTGTACAAGCGGTACCATTAAAAGCCAAAGCTTATAAAATCTTATGTTTGGACAATGATGATACGATTTTGGAGGGTATGGCAACGCTACTGACCAAATGGGGTTATCAAGTCTTTAAAGCCACTGAACCTGAACAAGCGTTGGAAATTATTCAAAAAGAAAATATTCAAGTCTGGTTGGTTGATCAGCATTTAAATCACGGCAAAATTGGCTTAGATTTTATTGTTGAAAACCGTCAGGAAAATGTTCCTTCAGCACTGATTACTGCAGATTCTGATCCTGAATTACCAGAGCGTGTTAAAGACCTCAACGTGGTGTTGTTGAAGAAACCATTGAAGCCTGCTTCTCTACGTGCATGGTTATCTGGCTTGAAGATTTCTAAATAATCTTCCACTACGTTCAACCCTTTTCAGTTTATTGATCACGTTCTTCTTTAATGTTTTGAAACATTTACAACCTCTAGACCATTGCGTTCTAGAGGTTTTGTAACGCAATTTTTTAAGTGGAATAGCAATTTTTTTTAAGCTTTGTGCAAAAGCATTCAAAAAAAAGCAAAACTCGAACCCATTTATTGACTAAAAACTTCAAAGCCCTCTTTTCTATGGCAAATAACATCAAAATAGTAAATATACACTTGTATAGTTAGTTACAATTTTCTATTTATATGATTTTAAAAAATAAAAAACTATTTTTCACCCTGTCTACAACTTTAGTCGTATTCCTATTGCATCTCAGATAAATCAAAAATTACTTCAAGACAAAACTACGCTCATGTTTAGGAAAACAAAAACAGCGTTTGAATTCAATTTTAAATAGGATTTTTAACCATGAATATTTCAGAAACTGTTCCACATGGGCTACACCAAGCTCAACAATTTCATCGTCAATATGGTGCAAATGCAATCCTGCCTGAAATTGATTGGCAAGATCTGTTTAAACACAGCAAACTTCACGACACACAAATCCAAGCACTCAACACGATTTATCAAGCAGCTGTGCCTTTAGCACTTCAGGTGTTTGAGGAATTAAAATTTGATGTATTTACCCCTGTTGCTTATCATCCTCAAGGCTTAGGTCTGTTTGATAAATTAGCGCAACAAGAAGAAAAACTGGTTCAACGTCTCGAAGATGAATGTGAATGCTTAAATGATGAAGTTCGTCATCAAGTGTGGAGCATGTTACTGCGTGGCGGTGCGGTACTGGTCTTTAAAGCATGGTTAGGTAAAGTAAAAACCGGTGAAAATATCTTAGATATGACCCAATTTGATGAATTATCAGATTTGCTTTTTATCAAAACCTCACCAACAACATTGGCAGCTCGTTTAAAAATCGATGCACATGCGGATTACGACCATGTTTTCCTGATGTATGGCAATGATGTGTTCCTAGACCGTTTTAATAGCTTAGAAGCAGCTGCTTTATTTGTAGATTTAGGTGTTTATGATGCAGCATTCTTAAGCCTACGTGATGACCGAGTTGCAGATTACCTAAAATCTAAAGGCTATGTCACCCATGAACAAATTGAAGATTTAAAATGTGCTTTAAATCCATTGGGCTGCCCTGATCAAGTTTCGAAACAAGACTGTTTAGCTTAATCCTCATGCTTGAATGATGTTTAAAGAAAGCCAGTCAATTGACTGGCTTTCTGCGATTTAGCTTAAAGATTACTTCGTACTTTAAAATAAGAATATCTGCTCAGCTAGTTTAAGGTATGTACTGATGCTTTACCCTCAATAAAAAGTCAGGTATTTCACTTAATATTGATCAGTTTAAGTTTTAATCCTCCCCAGCCCTCCTTTTAAAAAGGAGGGCGTTTTCCCTTGCTAAGAATAATTTAGCTTCGGGTCGTGGAGGCTAAGCATTTTATCGCTTATTAATACAATGCTTTAGGCAATTTAATCTGAATAATTTCATTATCATCCGCACGCTTTGCATTTCGTCCTGATGAACCTGGAAAGTTATTGTCATTTAAAACAGTTAAGGTATTTTTATTTTCAATAATCACATCTTCAATGGTTTCAAATGGAAAAGCAAAAGTTGTTGCTGTACCAATATCTCCATCTCGCGCTGTCCCATATAAATTATTCGGGTTGGCGATATTCATAAGATCAACTAAGTCAGAACGTTTTACCGCTTTACCAGAATCCCCTAATTCAATTTGAATCAGCTTCTTATAACCATCTAACTTATTTTGACTCGCATCACGCTCAATGATAATGCCAGACTTATCATCAAACATTTGGAAGTCACCAATATTGGTCGCCTTGGCATTCAAGGTAAAATAATAATATCGACCAGTATACGCTTTCTTCTTCACATCAAATTGTGAGATAAGCAACTGTTGTGTGGTTTCGCCTTTTAACGGTTTTTCTAACAAAGGATATAAATATTGACCATCCTTAGACAATGCCATTCCTTCAAAGCCACCGCTTTGCTGAACCAAAGGCTCTACATAATTTATGTTGGCTTTATTGAATTGATTTTGCGGAGAACGCAATTCCACACCAGCTTTCAATGGATGAGGTAATGCAATCGGCGCATCAAGCAGTATTCCATCTTTATCAAAATGCAGTAAATATGGTCCAAATTCATCCCCAATCCAATAAGTACCATCCGCAGTACGTTGAATCGATTCAGGATCAAAATCCGCCCCAGTGAGTAAACGATCTGTGCTGTTTTGATTGATGATTGAAAATGGTATTAATTTATTGGGATCACGAAGCTGAATAAAGCTCATCACTTGAACTTTTGCAGATCCTGCCGATTTCGTCCGAAAATCAGGTTTTACTTGATAAACACGGAGTAAAAAGTCAGATGAATTGTCTTGTGTGCCAAAGCCATTGTCTGCCATGACCATATAAGTGCCATCACCGTTCTTTACAGCACCCGAAAAGCCTTGAACTGGCTGACCTTTAAAAGGTGGAAATATGCCATTGGCGCCCTTTACAAATGCACCTGAGTTTGGACCGGCTGCATAAGTTTCGACATCAAGTTTGGCAAATGAAACCAAGGTCGGTACAGTAACAGATGGTTCAAATGAGAAATCATTGTCATCATCATTACATGCGGTTAAAGCCAATACGCCTAACGCTAAAACAGAGTAAGCAATTTTTTTCATAAATGTCTTTTTTATTGATTTAAATGAGCTTTATTAGAAACCAATAGCATGACATTTTGAGGTCATTTCAATGACAATATTGCGTCAGTTTAATGATATACGCAGATATTCTTCACTCAGCATATACTCCACCGTATAAGCGCGCACAAGCTGAATTAACATATTGAATTTAAATAATATTAATAACGGAGTAATCTATTCCATCTACTTTGATTCATATTAGGTTGAGCTAGACTTGAATATCGAAACCCAAATCCACATCACAGGCAGCTTGACCACCACGGATTCCCCAATTTTCAGCGGGAATTTCTCTTAATAAAATTTTGATATGATCTTTGGGAATCCCTAATACAGATAGATTCTCTACAATACTGCGATACAAATTTCGCTTGGTATCCAGTGTACGCCCAGCAAAACAATCAATACGAATCAGGGTAAATTTTTCAGGATAAAGCTTATTTGGTGGACATTGAAAGCGATGTGGTTCATGTACCAATAAACGAATATCACGATCATATTCAGGAATTTTAAAAGCGCTCACCAATGCATGATGAACAGCATCGATTAAGCCCACTTCTTGTGCTACAGAATATTGATAGCGAACTTCAATTGTAGTTGCTGGCATTATTGTTCTCGATTTATATTATTGTAAATCGAAAGAATAGCATAATTTCTATACAATTTTAGCAATTAAGCTGATATCAATTCAGCTGCTTCCACATCTTTTCAATAATATAATAATCCATTGATTTAAATTAATTTTTTACTTAGGTAACAGTCTTAATAACCCCGCATTTTTCCCATCTTCCAAAACCCAAATCGAACCATTATGGGCGGGATGGATATCTCGAATGCGTTGCTGCATGTTTAAACGCTGTACCTCACGGACAGGCTTCGATTCAGTATCAACCACAATAATCGCTTCTGAGGATAACCCACCAATCAAGGCTTTATGATTCCATTTCGGGAATAATTCATCTTGATAAAAGACCAAACTGGAGGGTGATATTACTGGTGTCCAACTGATTTCTGGTGCTTTAAATTCAGGACGTGTCGCATGATCGGGAATGGATTTTCCTGAATAATGATCACCATTGGAAACAATCGGATAACCATAATTTTCGCCCTTCTTAATCAGATTTAACTCATCTCCTCCTTTAGGCCCCATTTCAACCACCCACAATTGATCCTTCGCGTCAAAAGCCATACCTAATGGATTACGATGACCCAACGACCATACTTGTTTTGCGATCTCACCTTGTTGAGTAAATGGATGATCTGCAACAACAGTACCATCATCATTCAGTCTTAAAACTTTTCCTAAATTGGAATTCATATCTTGAGCAGGATCAAATTTTTGGCGTTCACCAGAACTAATCCAAAGCTTGCCATCCTTTGCAAAAATCATTCGATGTGCATAATGCCCTTGTCCTGAAACCTTAGGAACTTGTTCCCAGATTCTTTTAATATTGATTATTCGGGGATTTTTTTCTTGTAGATTTAATTCACCACGAATCACAACCGCACCATATCCCCCTTTTCCTGTTTCGGCATAACTTAAATAAATTTGATGATTGTTTGCAAAATCAGGATGTAGAACAATATCGCCCAAGCCCCCTTGCCCACCATAAGCCACTTCGGGAAGCCCTAAAATTTCGATACTTTTCAATGTGGAAGGATCAAACAGTTTTAACGCCCCTCTCCTTTCGGTAATCAGTAAACGGCCATCAGCCAACTCAGCCATTGCCCAAGGCTCATCAAATGTCGCGACTTTTTGGGTCTGATAGGTCTGGTTAATCAAAGAATTAGCCGTAGTGGTTTGATTATTTTGAGCATTACATGCACTTAACAAGCTACAGCTGAGCAATAGGGGTAAATAGATTAAGCACTGTCGAAAAGCCTTCATTTTAGTTTCCCTCAATATTGTTATGACTTATCGATTTATTTTAAACAAAAGTATCCATCTCACCATTTCATATTGGTAACTGAGCGAATTGGGCCTTAATTTTTAATTGGATCATCTTGTAAGCTTTAACCTACAACAATCGTAGTGATTAGCGAATATACTGACTTAGGCATTGCGCTTATCATAGCAAACATAAAGAGACAGGAAGTCTCATTGAGAATAAGAAAACACACAGGACGTGAGATTCGACAGGAGTCAAATCTAACACACCAATACGAAGAAACCCCATCAGGATGATGGGGTTTTCTTTTTGCATCTAAAAAAATCTATTTATTCAGCTACTTATGTGAATTCTAAAGTGCTAAATTAACTTTATACAAAATTTAATTTTACTATTATAAATCAATTATTTAATAGTATTAAAATAGCCACTCTCAGCTGAAGCTTATAACAAAGTATAGCTTTCATCATTATTTTGGTTGACATCAATACTTTTTGATAGCTATTGCTCGACTTCAAAAGTTTAATTTTAAAACCAGCGTCTAAAGTAGTTAGTTAAAATAATTGTTACACACTTCTTACAATATTTCGTAACTTTCCACCATAACAACCAAACAATACTTCCTCTTCCGATTCTTCCTCAATGTTATCAAACAATGTATAGTATTTGAATCCAACATCATAAGCTACTCGTAGAATAGAGGCTCGAATATTTGTTGGAAGATAATGAGAGATTGCCACAGCACGTTGATCTGGCGGGTCAATTCCACCAAACTCAATATAATCTTTTACTCCAAACAAACCTAGATGAGTGCCAATCTCATCTATATCCTTAAGAAACTTATTAATACCAATTTTTAAAGTTGACATACTTGAGGTATCTTCCAGTGTCTGAATATTCTTTGGAGTTGTTAAACGAGATTCAACTTCCGCAATTCTGTGTGCTACAAGTGCAATCTTTGTGTCATCCTTAGTCATAACAATACGTTCGTTTGTTTTACTGCTTAAGTATGTTGCATAGTAAGAATCCTCTTGCATTTCAGGTCTAAATTTCGTCTGAAGCAAGAAAACAGCTAAGAGAAACAAAGGGACATTAACTATAGCTGCTACAACCAACGCACGCATTTCCCACGATCCTAAAGGCATTTGACTCGCAGAAACAAGGAAACACGTATTTATTGCAAGAAGTCCAGCGAGCCATGCTCCTAATAATTGAATAGGCTTCGTTATTCTTTCTGGTTTAACTGTTTCAGTCACTAATAAAATCCTAATAATATTTAATGATTAAAGAAGATAGCTAATTTTAGCAAAAAATAAGCTATTCACTTATTTATTAAAAGCTTTTTATTAATTCTCTGTGAGAAATTCAGGTGCCAGAGCTTTATAAAAATCAACTGGGCCCTTTGTGATTATCTTTGCTAACTCTGATATCCTTTCGGCACTTAAGTTCGGTCCATAACTTATTACTTCTCTTGTCACATCAATGTATTGTTCTAATTTTTTTTCAGGATCAGTCAATCCAAGTATTTTTAGAGTCATTCGAGCTCTACGTAGAGGTTGATTACGATTAACAATCTCGCTTCTGGCAGCATTTATATCGATAGTTCCATTTGCAGGTAACCCCCTTATTTGATTGCTGAGGGCTGTTGTATAAGTACCAATAAGATGTTCAAATTCTGTTATGTCATTGGCAGCTTTGAGAATTAAATCATGCCTTTTTTTTATTATTTCTTTTCTATTTTCATTTCCATGATTTAGTTTTGTAATAAAAAAAGTGGAAAGTGCACCTATAAGACCTCCAAGAATTGTGCCTAAAATAGGAAGTCCTACTTTTACTAAGTCTGAGTAAAACTGTATTTCTTCGTTTGTCATACGATCTCCATATAAGTTATTATATTTTAAATACCTTACAACGTAATTATTTGTAAACTAAAAATATTTCTATGTAAATAAGTATTAGTATTTTCTTTATATACTTGTTGATAAAATCTACTTAAGATAAATAATATAGTCTTTTTTACACTGTTAATTCGGAATTAACTTTTAACCTGCCTACCGAAATATCACTATATTTTCTTCCATAAATTTTTCTTTCATTTCGCTAATCAACACCACACATAAAAAAACACCCCGTTCTCACTAGAGATCGGGGTGTTTTAGATTTAAAAGCTGGCGATGACTTACTCTCACATGGGTAACCCCACACTACCATCAGCGCTAAGAGGTTTCACTTCTGAGTTCGGGAAGGGATCAGGTGGTTCACTCT